>Ga0222629_1000523_pt1 | contig 11637 bp, 8 predicted proteins | sample AntAcemetagenom1_FD_179847 | JGI IMG/M metagenome (GOLD analysis project Ga0222629, IMG submission 179847) | Saline water microbial communities from Ace Lake, Antarctica - #1 | ecosystem: Environmental > Aquatic > Non-marine Saline and Alkaline > Saline | place: Antarctica: Ace Lake | collected... | reverse complement strand
TCTCCATTGTAAAAAGTTTAATCTTATTTTGCTCTATCTCAATTGACGTTTTGCTTGGTTATTGCATCATTTCAAAGAACTTTATCGCTATGCCCCATTGGGCGTCGAATACTTGTTTCGTTAAGCGAGCGCAAAGATAGATGGAATATTCATTCCTCAAAACTTTAGTGAAGTTATTTTCAAAGTTTCTTTCGTGGTTATCTGAACTACTCAATCGCCGCTCAGGCCTCAATCAAATTCTTGAAGTTGTTCACTTCTGTTATCTCTGCACCACGTTAAGAACGTTTGCTTCGTTGGAAGCGGGCGCAAAGATAGTTAGAATATTCACTCCTCAAAACATTAGTTAAGTTATTTTCAATTTTTATTCTCGGGGTTATCGGAGACGCCATATTAACGCTCAGGCCTCAATATAAAATATTGAAATTCCTCACTTCTGTTATCCTTGCCATCTTGTTAAAGAACACTCGCCTCGTTTAAAGCGAGCGCAAAGATAGTACTAATATTCATCCACCCAAACATTGATGGCGTTATTTTCAAAATTCATCTCCTAGATGATCCAAGGAACCAAGCAGCGCCTTTGGCTTACAAGCAGTTACGACTAGTAATACTTTCGATAAAAGTATTGAGTCTGAAGTCATACAGCAATGTGAAGGAAAATATGCGTCACAGAGATGAGGCTCTGGCGCAACTTCTCAATCAAGTTACTATCCATAAATTGCCAGTGCTCGCGCTCCACATTGATTGCTAAAATGAGCGTTTCTTGACGCTGAACATACAGCAGTGAAGAACCAACGTCTTTTCAAAACCCTATTCTAAAAAAGTTCAAGATCCTTTTTCTTCATCAGATTACCTCTTCTGAATGCATTATGCCGCAACTGTAACTATGGAATTGGAAAAAGACGGACGAGCAAATCGCATCACCCTGAGTATTCTTATCTAGAATTATTCCCATCCAATCTATAATGAAGATCCTCCCTGCTCTATTCATGGCACCATTCCCCTCCAAAGTGTCTCCTGTTTTAACTTGGAAATACCAGAATCACAAAACATTCCCTTCACTTGCTATAATCTAAGGCCCTACTATAGATTTCCGACGAATACAATAAAGAACTACTACTCCAGGACGAGGATGTATCTCTTGATCAATGAGACCTAGCCATTATTCAAGTCCTTGAAGCACATCAAAAAGAAAAAAAAATACCCTGCGCAGACAATACCATCTTCTACTGGACAAAAAACTGATTGGTCAATAGAATTTGATGTTGCTTCTTTAAAGACAAGAAGGAAGCGTGGAGCACAATGATCCAATTTTTTGAAATTTACCTAAGACCCATTGACGGTTAGAATGAATTTTGATCAGATAAAACTAAATCCATCGCCTTATGGAAACAAACAGCACCTTATTCTACCTCCTATTTCTAACATACAAAACCAGAAAATCATGGGTGCAGGAGAGAATACTCCTCGTAAACTTGGATGGTGATGACTCATCAGGAAAGCCCCATCCCTTTATGAATAAGCAATGTCAAAACATTCAATGGACATCAATGCTCAATAATGAGCCAGTCTTATAGAAAAATGAAGGGGTTGAGGTAGTAACAATCATCCGTCTTCAGTAAGAATGTCTTGAAAAAGGAAACCCTCAACGTTTCGAACTACACTGATTTGCTGCTGCTGCGCACCAAGTAAAAAATAATTTGTGGCAATCAACAGGTATAATTCGACTGCTTTATACCCTCCTCGCGGTTAATTGAGTGAAAACAGTCAAATATGCCCGAAGAAGGGCTTCTTTACACTTGACAAAATCACCAGACCAAAAAATAAAAGTGGAAATATTACTTCTCTATTCTTGTCTACATCAATAAAAGAAATGCAGAGCAGCGGGCATAACGGTACCGATCATTCCTGGTCTTAAACCTTTGGTTAATAAACGCCAGCTGACAGCGATTCCCCAAAACTTCTATGTGAACATGCCAGAGGACATGGTTGACATGGTGGAGCGTTGCAAAACAGATGCTGATGTAAGGGAAGTAGGAATAGAATGGTGCATTCAACAATGCAAAGAGCTTAAAGCCGCAGGGGTTCCTGTGCTGCATTTCTACACCATGGGAAAATCTGCTTTGACATCACGCATTGCAAAAGCGGTCTTTTGATTACTTCTTTCTAAAAAACAGACGAATAGGAACTCCAGAAAGATCGTAGTTCTGACGGATTTTGTTTTCTAGGAATCGCTTATAAGGGTCTTTAATATACTGAGGAAGGTTACAGAAGAAAGCAAACGTAGGCACTTGCGAAGCAATTTGGGTTACGTACTTAATCTGGATGTATTTTCCTTTAGTAGCCGGAGGAGGATTATCGTTGATTATTGGTAGAAGAAAATTATTCAACTGAGAGGTCGAAATCGTGAGTTTTTTAGCCTCATAAACCTTAACGGCGGTTTCCAATGCTTGGAGCACGCGTTGTTTGGTTATGCTTGAGGTAAAAATAACGGGAACATCCGTAAACGGCTCTAGTCTTTCTTTGATTGTTTGTAGAAACGCATCGTGGGTTTTATCATCCTTTTCTACCAGATCCCATTTGTTTGCAACCACAACTACACCTCTATAAGACTCAACAATTTGATAATAAATGGCAAGATCTTGTTTGGTCACGCCATCAGGTGCTTCCAATAAAAGCAGGCACACATCAGACTGATCAATCGCCTTGATTGTTCTAATAGCTGAATAAAATTCTAATTGATCATCAACCTTGGCTCTTTTTCGAAGTCCAGCGGTGTCAATGATTTCCATTTCCATCCCAAACGCCTTGTAGGTGCTATGGACAGAATCTCTTGTGGTACCCGCAATATCAGATACGATATTTCGGTCTTCGCCCAGCAGTGTATTGATAAAAGTAGATTTCCCTACGTTCGGTCTTCCAACTACAGCTATTCGGGGTAGGTCTGACTTCTCAGCTTCTGGTTCAGAAGGCAAAGCAAGCAGTAAGGTATCTAGAAATTCTCCGGTACCGTAGCCATTGTTTGCAGAAATACTGTGAACAACATCTCCCAGTCCAAGGCTATAAAACTCTGAAGAGCCCAGTTCTTTATCTGAAGTATCAACTTTATTGGATACTACGAATACATCTTTCCCTGATTTTCTAAGAATCTCAGCAATTTCGAGGTCCAGGTCGGTTACACCGGTCTGCACATCGAGCATAAAAATGATTACCTGCGCCTCATCGATTGATATGGCAACTTGTTTTCTGATTTCTCCCTCGAACGAGTCTTCACTATTGGTGATATATCCGCCGGTATCGATGACCGTAAATTCTCTACCAGTCCAATAAACGTTCCCATATTTACGATCACGTGTCACACCGCTAATCGGGTCAACGATTGCTTCACGCGTTTCAGTAAGTCGGTTAAAGAGTGTTGATTTCCCGACATTCGGTCTACCAACGATGGCCACAATATTATTCATAAGACTGCGAATTTAGTGAGAACGCCTGTTGAAGTGGTATAAAAGGGTAAAAAAAAAGCCCCTCGAAGAGGGGCTTTTATAAAAAATGGCGTCGACATACTCTCCCGGTTACCCAGTACCATCTGCGCTGACGGGCTTAACTTCTCTGTTCGGAATGGAAAGAGGTGGACCTCGCCGCAATAGACACCTAAAATTGTATGGGTTACATACTAACACTTTAGTGTATAGATATAATCCCTAATAAGGGACATATTGGTAGAGTTTTTATTCTTATAAGCTTTCGAGTAATTAGTATTGCTCAGCTTTGACATCACTGCCTTTACACTTGCAACCTATCAACGTTATCGTCTTTAACGACTCTAATATGAAATCTCATCTTGAGGTGAGTTTCGCGCTTAGATGCTTTCAGCGCTTATCTCATCCATACGTAGCTACTCTGCGATGCAACTGGCGTCACAACAGATACACCAGAGGTATGTCCATCCCGGTCCTCTCGTACTAGAGACGGGTCCTCTCAAATTTCAAACGCCCACAACAGATAGGGACCGAACTGTCTCACGACGTTCTGAACCCAGCTCGCGTGCCACTTTAATGGGCGAACAGCCCAACCCTTGGGACCTTCTCCAGCCCCAGGATGTGACGAGCCGACATCGAGGTGCCAAACCACTCCGTCGATGTGAGCTCTTGGGAGTGATCAGCCTGTTATCCCCGGAGTACCTTTTATCCTTTGAGCGATGGCCCTTCCATTCGGAACCACCGGATCACTATGCTCTACTTTCGTACCTGGTCGACTTGTCGGTCTCACAGTCAAGCGCGCTTGTACCATTATACTCTGCGTACGATTACCAACCGTACTGAGCGCACCTTTAGAAGCCTCCGTTACTCTTTTGGAGGCGACCACCCCAGTCAAACTACCCACCAAACGCGGTCCTCTTTCGAGTTAGAAATCAACTAATTAAAGGGTGGTATTTCAAGGATGACTCCACAACGCCTAGCGACGCCGCTTCAAAGTCTCCCACCTATCCTACACATTAATTAACCAATTCCAACGTTAAGCTATAGTAAAGGTTCACGGGGTCTTTCCGTCCCGTTGCGGGTAATCGGCATCTTCACCGATACTACAATTTCACCGAGCTCGTGGTTGAGACAGTGTCCAGATCGTTACACCATTCGTGCAGGTCGGAACTTACCCGACAAGGAATTTCGCTACCTTAGGACCGTTATAGTTACGGCCGCCGTTTACTGGGGCTTCAATTCAATGCTTCGTCGAAACTAACATCTCCTCTTAACCTTCCAGCACCGGGCAGGTGTCAGGCCTTATACATCATCTTTCGATTTAGCAAAGCCATGTGTTTTTGATAAACAGTCGCCTGGACCTATTCACTGCGGCTCCGAAGAGCGTCTCTTATCCCGAAGTTACGAGACTAATTTGCCTAGTTCCTTAACCACGATTCACTCGAGCACCTTAGGATACTCTCCTCGACTACCTGTGTCGGTTTGCGGTACGGGCTGCTACACTCGCTTTTCTTGGAAGCTGATTCATTACTTCGCTTCGCCCGAAGGCTAGGCTCAACGTGCTATTCCGTCAGCACGTAGTAACTACACAACTCCGTCACTTTTAATGTGTAGCAGGTACAGGAATATTAACCTGTTGTCCATCGACTACCCCTTTCGGGTTCGCCTTAGGTCCCGACTAACCCTGATCCGATTAGCGTTGATCAGGAAACCTTAGTCTTACGGTGAGCAGGTTTCTCGCCTGCTTTATCGTTACTTATGCCTACATTTTCTTTTCATACCGCTCCAGCATGGCTCACGCCACACCTTCAGTGCTGTATGAATGCTCCCCTACCATAAAATCTACTGCTTCGGTAATATACTTATGCCCGATTATTATCCACGCACGATCGCTCGACTAGTGAGCTGTTACGCACTCGTTAAATGAATGGCTGCTTCCAAGCCAACATCCTAGCTGTCAATGCAACCGCACCACGTTAGATCAACTTAGTATATATTTTGGGACCTTAGCAGATAGTCTGGGTTCTTTCCCTCTCGGACATGGACCTTAGCACCCATGCCCTCACTCCCGGGTATATATCGTAGCATTCGGAGTTTGTCAGGGTTTGGTAGGCGGTGAAGCCCCCTAGCCCAATCAGTAGCTCTACCTCTACGATACTAAATCCCGAGGCTGCACCTAAATGCATTTCGGGGAGAACGAGCTATTTCCTAGTTTGATTGGCCTTTCACCCCTACCCACAGCTCATCCAAAGACTTTTCAACGTCTGGTGGTTCGGTCCTCCACTCCATTTTACTGGAGCTTCAACCTGGCCATGGGTAGATCACAAGGTTTCGCGTCTACCTCCACTAACTAAGCGCCTATTTAGGACTCGCTTTCGCTTCGGATACGGACCTGAAGTCCTTATCCTTGCTAGTGAAGAGTAACTCGTAGGCTCATTATGCAAAAGGCACGCCGTCACCCGAAGGCTTCGACCGCTTGTAGGCAGTAGGTTTCAGGATCTATTTCACTCCCTTATTCAGGGTTCTTTTCACCTTTCCCTCACGGTACTTGTTCACTATCGGTCTCTTGACATATTTAGCCTTACCAGATGGTTCTGGCAGATTCACACAGAATTTCACATGTTCCGCGCTACTCAGGATACAGATCATTATATTTTAACCAACATACAGGACTATCACCCTCTATGGTGTAACTTTCCAGTTACTTCTGTTGACCGCCACATAACTTATATCTGTCCTACAACCCCAGCAATGCCTAAACATTACTGGTTTGGGCTGTTCCCCGTTCGCTCGCCGCTACTTAGGGAATCACTATTGTTTTCTTTTCCTCCGGGTACTTAGATGTTTCAGTTCTCCGGGTGTACTTCCTTGCGGATGACAGTACTTCATACTGCCGGGTTACCCCATTCGGAAATCTATACCTCACAGACCATTTGCGTCTCAGTATAGCTTATCGCAGCTTATCACGTCCTTCTTCGTTGTCAAGAGCCAAGGCATCCGCCTACTGCCCTTAATTGCTTATTAAGATTATTTACTCTACCAATATGTCAAAGAACTTCTATAGTGGAGAATATCGGAGTCGAACCGATGACCTCCTGCGTGCAAGGCAGGCGCTCTAGCCAGCTGAGCTAATTCCCCTCGTTTTATCCGTAGTCCTGCGCAGATTTGAACTGCGGACCTCTACATTATCAGTGTAGCGCTCTAACCAACTGAGCTACAGGACTAGATAAAAAAAAAGAAATGATGCAATAACCTCGCCAATTGAATAGGCGTTTCTCTAAAAAGGAGGTAATCCAGCCACACCTTCCGGTACGGCTACCTTGTTACGACTTAGCCCCAGTTACTAGTTTCACCCTAGGCAGCTCCTTTCGGTGACCGACTTCAGGCGCCCCCAGCTTCCATGGCTTGACGGGCGGTGTGTACAAGGCCCGGGAACGTATTCACCGCATCATGGCTGATATGCGATTACTAGCGATTCCAACTTCACGGAGTCGAGTTGCAGACTCCGATCCGAACTGAGATAGGGTTTGAAGATTAGCTCACTGTCACCAGTTTGCGACTCTCTGTCCCTACCATTGTAGCACGTGTGTAGCCCAGGACGTAAGGGCCGTGATGATTTGACGTCATCCCCACCTTCCTCGCGGCTTACGCCGGCAGTTTCTTTAGAGTCCCCGACCGAATCGCTGGCAACTAAAGATAGGGGTTGCGCTCGTTATGGGACTTAACCCGACACTTCACAGCACGAGCTGACGACAACCATGCAGCACCTTGTGGACCGTCCGAAGAAAGACATGTTTCCACATCTGTCGTTCCACATTTAAGCCCTGGTAAGGTTCCTCGCGTATCATCGAATTAAACCACATGCTCCACCGCTTGTGCGGGCCCCCGTCAATTCCTTTGAGTTTCACTCTTGCGAGCGTACTCCCCAGGTGGATTACTTATCACTTTCGCTTGGACACTGATCTAAGACCAATATCGAGTAATCATCGTTTACGGCGTGGACTACCAGGGTATCTAATCCTGTTCGCTCCCCACGCTTTCGTTCCTCAGCGTCAGTATTATCTTAGTTAGCTGCTTTCGCGATCGGTGTTCTATGTCATATCTAAGCATTTCACCGCTACATGACATATTCCGCTAACTCCAAATAAACTCAAGAATATCAGTATCAACGGCAGTTCCACAGTTGAGCTGTGGGCTTTCACCGCTGACTTAATATCCCGCCTACGAACCCTTTAAACCCAATAAATCCGGATAACGCTTGGACCCTCCGTATTACCGCGGCTGCTGGCACGGAGTTAGCCGGTCCTTATTCATATACTACCGTCAGCCCCGGACACGTCCGGGGGTTTCTTGGTATATAAAAGCAGTTTACAACCCATAGGGCAGTCATCCTGCACGCGGCATGGCTGCGTCAGACTTTCGTCCATTGCGCAATATTCCTCACTGCTGCCTCCCGTAGGAGTCTGGTCCGTGTCTCAGTACCAGTGTGGGGGATCATCCTCTCAGAACCCCTACCCATCGTGGTCTTGGTGAGCCGTTACCTCACCAACTAACTAATGGGCCGCATGCCCATCTCTATCCGCCGAAGCTTTAAGATCTACAACATGTGTTGTAGAAATATTATGGGGTATTAATCCAGATTTCTCTGGGCTATCCCCCTGATAAAGGTAGGTTGCATACGTGTTCCGCACCCGTTCGCCGGTCGTCAGCAAGAAAGCAAGCTTTCTCCTGTTACCCCTCGACTTGCATGTGTTAAGCCTGCCGCTAGCGTTCATCCTGAGCCAGGATCAAACTCTCCATTGTAAAAAGTTTAATCTTATTTTGCTCTATCTCAATTGACGTTTTGCTTGGTTATTGCATCATTTCAAAGAACTTTATCGCTATGCCCCATTGGGCGTCGAATACTTGTTTCGTTAAGCGGACCGCAAAGATAGATGGAATATTCATTCCTCAAAACTTTCATTAACTTTTTTTTCAATTATTTTATCGTGGTTATCGGAGCTGCTAAACCGCCGCTCAGGCCTCAATCAAATTCTTGAAGTTGTTAAACTCAAGCTATCTATACAATCACATTAAGAACGTCTGCTTCGTTGTAAAGCGGGTGCAAAAGTACTCATGACTTTTACACTTTAAAGCATTTAAATCATTTATTTCACGAAACAACCCGTTGCGCGCTGATTATCAGACCATTTCTTTTCAAACCGCTCTATTCCTCCTCAAAGCACTCTATCTGTAAAACCCCTATCTCACTGATTAGCCGCGAGATATCTTCATTGGAAGTGCCGTCATAATAGCCCCTTAATCTGCCATCAGGATCAATTAGCACCACATTCTCTGTATGTATGAAATCTTGAAGTCCGCCATCCCCTTCGTCCAAAACGGCGAAATAGGACCTTCTGGCTAACTTATAGATGTGTGACTTCTCACCGGTTAATAACCACCATCTATCAGGATTCACCTCAAAGGTCTCTGCATAATTTCTCAAAACAGCAACGCTATCTATTTGCGGAGTGACCGAATGTGAGAGAAAATGGATTGTAGAATCGTCTGAAAAGTACTTTTGGGTCTTTGATATATTCGCGCTAATCTTAGGACATATCGTTGTGCATCTTGCAAAAAAGAAGTTGACAACTAAGATCTTTCCTTTCACATCTGAATTTGTAACCGTATCTCCAAGTTGATTGATGAGCTTAAAATCTAGAATATGGTGGTCCTCATTTTCACGAACATCCTCATCAACCAGGGCCGGATTTACATCACTCGGCTGAAATATGCGCAATTCACCTGATGGCTTAAGCATAAAGTAACCTACTACAATTGCTATTCCGGCTATAACCAAAAACGATCCAAACTGACTTCTCCCTTTCATCTTGTATACCTTATCTACTTAACAACATTTTCTTTCTTTTCAGAGCACCTCAATTTCTGTCAACTGAATAGCCTCTTGTAATAAGCTCAAGTAGCTTGCTCCAAACAAATTTACATGAACCAATAACGGATACAGTGTTGTAATAGAAACCCTTTTCTCCCAACCTTGTTCCAAAGGATAACTCATTTCATAGCTCCGGTAATAGTCATCTCCGAAACCACCGAATAACTTTGTCATTCCTAGATCCATTTCTCTGTGTCCGAAATAAATTGCTGGATCAATCAAATATGCCTTCTCTTCTTGCGTGTACAACCTGTTTCCACTCCACAAATCACCGTGACAAAGCGCAGGCTTTTCATCTGGAAACACATTAACACCTTGTAGTATGATTCGTTCAAGTTGTTTCCTCATGAGAAGAGGCAGTTTATCAATTGTCATCTCTAACTGTACAAGCAGCCTTTCGTCACAATAGAACCGCCACCAGTTTTCACTCAATGTATTCGATTGCTTTAAGCTCGCGATGTAGTTATCAGTCTCCCACCCGAATTGATCTGATGTTGTTCGGTGCAGCAACGCCAACTGCCTCCCCCCTTCTTCTTCCTTCTTTTTATCAGGTGAAACATTCGAAATAAATTCCATTAAGAGCCAAGACCAATCTTCTGTGACTCCATAATGTACGTGACCAGGAACCTCGACTCCTGCTTCTTTTAAAGCACTCAATCCTTCAAATTCAGCCCTGAGCATTTTCTTCGCCCCTCTGGCACTTGAGCATTTCAAGAACAGTGTTTGATTCCCAACGGCGATGGTCAGCATTTGATTCATGCTTGACCGTGTTTCAGCAATTATATCATAATCTGATTCAAATCTGGATGCATTCAAAATTTGAACGATCGCCGCGCTTCCTATTTCTTCTCGAATACGCACTCGCCATTGATAAAAGTTGCCACTGGTTTTGCTTCTATAAGCTGATCTTCAGACACCGTCATGATATCTCTATCCATTACTACAAAATCAGCCACTTTGTTTACTTCCAAACTCCCTTTGATTTCTTCTTCGAAGTTTGAAATTGCTGCCCAAATAGTCATTCCTTGAAGGGCTTCTTTTCTGGTCAAGGCATTCTCTTTTTGAAACCCAGAAGCAGGAAAACCAGCTTGATCCTTTCGAACAACTGCTGCATAAAAAGTACGCAAAGGAGATATCCCTTCAACCGGAAAATCTGTCCCCAGAGTCACCATCCCGTTTTGTGCTAACAGCTCCTTGTATGCATAAGCCCTCCGAATCCGGTTTCGACCTAAGCGCATTTCAGCCCAATACATATCACTTGTTGCATGGGTTGGCTGGATAGAGGGCAAGATTGAATAAGCCCCAAAGTACGGAACGTCTATTTTATGCACTACTTGAGCGTGCTCAATTCGCCATCTGCGGTCATTCACGCCTTTTAATACATCCGCATAAATTCCCAAAATCATTCTATTTGCTGAATCCCCAATGCAATGTGTGTTCATCTGGAATCCCGTTTCAAATAATTTCTCAGCACACGCTCTATAATGCGCCTCAGTACTTAGCATAAACCCTCGTTCTCCTGTGCTGTCTCTGTCACTATAAGGCTGAATCAAACATGCCCCTCTTGAACCAAGAGATCCATCTGCATAAAACTTAAACGCAGAAACATTGAGCATTTCGTCTTTGTATGGGCCTGTGCTCGTATAATGGTCTAAATTTTCAGGTGTGTCTGAAAGCATCACATAAACACGCATCTTCAATGCCTCTTCATCTTGCATTGCTTTGATGAGTTCAACCTCTGACTTGAGCAGACCGGCATCATCAACTGTAGTCAAACCGACCGCAAAACAATCTTTTTGAGCCGCTAAGAGCGCTTTTCTTTTTGCCTCACTATCTGGTTTTGGAATGATTTTATTCACCAGCTGTATGGCATTATCAATCAATACACCTGTCACCTTACCCTCTTCGTCTCTCAGAATTGCCCCTCCTTCAATATCTGCTTGATTGTTCAGGTCTAATAATTCGATCACTTTCGAATTGACCAATGCAGCATGACCATCAATTCTTGTCATAAAAACAGGATTATTAGGGAATACTTCGTCAATTTGACTCGCAGTTGGGAATGCCTGGCTTTCCCAATCGTTTTGATCCCAACCTCTTCCGATAATCCACTCTTCTTGATTTGCGGGGACATAGTTGGCAATCCTACGTTTGACCTCGTCCCAAGAGGAAGTACCAACCAAATCTATGTTCTTCAACCCTAATCCGTATGCCAGAAAATGACAATGA
>Ga0222629_1000522_pt1 | contig 11664 bp, 10 predicted proteins | sample AntAcemetagenom1_FD_179847 | JGI IMG/M metagenome (GOLD analysis project Ga0222629, IMG submission 179847) | Saline water microbial communities from Ace Lake, Antarctica - #1 | ecosystem: Environmental > Aquatic > Non-marine Saline and Alkaline > Saline | place: Antarctica: Ace Lake | collected... | reverse complement strand
ATGCGTAAAAGCTCTTTGGTACAAGGACAGGTTCTTAATCTTTGTAGCAATGAGCGACTCGGCCTTCTCCTTGGTTAGGAAAGTGACCATCTTTGTTATGTTATATGTGTGTTATTTTTTTAAGCCTCCTTCTTGATGTAATGAGGAGAGAGGTACTTCTGGAGGTTAAGGTAAGTAACCACAACTTCGGCGGGGGGTGCGAGGAGTTCGCGGAGCTTGCCGTCGAGGACAATCTGGCGACCGTTCTCGGGGTGCTTGAGACCCTGTTCAGCGATGTACTTGGTGATAAACTTAGTCACCTCTGAGCGGGAGATGAGTTCTTCGGCTGGAAGACCGAGGAATTCGCGCAACTTAGGTGTAACATCCTGCTTGCGGTTGAAACCGTTGTTGGCAGCGCGAGCCTTAGCCTTCTCACCATCGGGATCCTCCTGCGTGTTCTTGACCTTGCGGACAAGCTTAGCCAGGTTCTTGATATCGTTGCGGAGGGCGGTGATCTCGGTTTGGATGGTTTCGAAAGACATTATATCTTTCTTACCCGTCCAATCTTTAAGTCTATGTATAACAGAACAAGAAGTACGACAATTGTTAATAGTATAAAGGTGTTTGCTACTTTGGGTGTGATAATCATACCTCGCTCAGGTCTATCTATAAAACGGAACGGTTGTCTTGTACCATTTTCAGGACATCCCCCAGCACAACATTCATCAGAACATGGTAGAACATTTTGACCTTTTCTAACCCCACAGAATTGTTTGATGTCACCTTTATATGCATAGCATCTGCAATTCTCAATCACGTTGCAGACCATTTATTATATCACAATATATTAATGGATGACCAGATTTATTCAAAGTCAGTGATTGACAAATTCATTCAAGAAAATTTATTTTTCAAAGATGAAAAATTGAAAAAGTATTTCGACAGGAACGCTCAAAGAGATCTTGGGAAGTTTCGTTCGCGTGTTCACAGCACTCATAAATCTAAAGATTTTGAAAAAGTTGTATATATTATCATAACAGACTCACTCAGAGATATCATCATAGAGACTATCGGTGAAATATCAGAGTATATGAAGAAGATGGGTGATATCATTCTGAGTGGGGGGGAAGCCTTCAATTTATACGTGGATTTCAAAGATAGAATAGTGACCCCTGATATAGATGCAAAGTTTGTTCCTAGGATGCCTGTAAACCCAGAATACTTTGGAAAACTTCAAGCAACTAAATTGTTACTATGGAACAAATTGGGAGAGATATCTAAACGCCTGAATACACGAGTAAAGACGCGACTTATGAACATGAAAAAGAAACACCCTAAACTTTTCAAATTTTTAGGTATCAGTTTTAAACCATCTGGGTCAATCGTATCTCGTCGGTACACTCTCATCAAAAAGAAAAAGTCTATGTTGGGAAATAAACCCAGTAAAGGTGATGTCTTCATCGATGTAGAACTGTTTGCACTCGATACAAATTTACGCTTCTTTTCTCCAAAGAGTGGTAAAATTGAGGATATTACACTTGGTGGTCTACTTGACATTCCATTCATGCGACCAAAAGAATTTGGGTATGAAGTAGTTCTCTCTAGACGTAAAGGTATAACTTACAGAAACCTAGATACAGGTAAATTAATCACAAATAACAAGGTTTATGTAGCAAGTAAAGAATTTCTGATTGAAGATATTTATATGATGAGTAAACTCAACCTCCGCCCCGAAAAGAAACAAAGAGATCGACTTCGCCTCGTAAAACTCGGACAGTTGTTTGATAAGAAAGTCGGGAATACCGATTCCATCGAAGATGTTTTCAGACGTGTGAAGTCTAAAATTGTTAGAAAAATACCAGCCACCAAGAAGGATGGTCGCGTTTCAATGAACCAGGCAAAGCGTGTAGACCCATACAAATACAACAAATTTACAACGAAACCCTCAGAAGACAAGTTATCTAAACAACTCGTTCAGGGGTTAAAACCAGTTGTTAAAAACATAAAAGTAAACGGATACACCAACTCTTCAGGTAATAAGCGTTTTAACCTGAAAACATTGAAGTGGGTGAATGTCACGAACAATTCTTACGTGAAGAACGAGTATAAACTCAGGGCGGCCAACGCGAAGAGTTTACCAAAGAACTTCAATGTCTCAAAGACTTTGTATGGTTACAAACCCAGGAGAAATCACTGGGTATCGAAAGAATTACTGAACAAGTCTGCAGCTATACCATTTGTTGGTTTAAAGAAATGAAACACAATACATACATAAATGATCTACACTGCCCCAGCCAAAGGTGAAGATGGTCTCTACTTTGTGAAGGTACTCAATGATGACAAACGCAAATGTTTCGTTCAGCTCAACAAGGTCAGGGTTGAAAATGTTTCAGAGGATATTGTCATCGATCTCGTATCAGATGTAAACATTCAGAAGATCGACACCATCGATACACTTAACCTCGAGGCTGCCCATGAGAACTGTGCGGAGTGGTTTGGCAAGACACTCAGTGAGAATGTCGTCAAGGGTGCCTACACCCTCAGTGTAGGTAGTGGTCAGATCACAGGCGATCGTCTCGAGAACACCAAGGTGTTCAATACCAGACAAGAGTCGATTGATTTCGACAACATCCAGACCAACAAGACGTGTGATGTGATCCTCGAATTTGCTGGACTTTGGTTTGCCAAGAAGGCTTTCGGATCTTCTTGGAATGTTGTCCAGGTCAGAGTCCACGATGATCCAATTATTGACACTTACCCAGACGAATATGCATTTGTCGATGAGGTTGAAGAATAAAAAAATTTGTTAACAGTATATAAAAGATTATGAAGGGTCGTAACCAGAACATCCTGATGTTGGTCGCCGTAGCTGCTCTGATCTTCCTCCTTTTCAACATGAACTCTAAATCTGACTACTCCATCAACGAGCGTGAGTATTCGATGTTCGCCCCCACTGCTGGACCCGCCGCTGGACCATCCGCCGCGGGTAATACTGTGTGCGGTGGTATGAATCGTGGCACCGGTCTCGCCTCATCCCTCCTCCCCCGGGAGGTTGCCTCAGCTGAGGACTTCGGTCAGTTTGCCCCAGAGGATATCCTCAAGGGTCAAAACTTCCTCGAGCCTCGTGCTCAGGTTGGTTTCCCTGAGACCGTTGGTGGTGCGCTCCGTAACGCGAACCAACAGATTCGCAAGGACCCCCCCAACCCCAAGGATCCCTTCGTGTGGAACAACTCCACTATCGTTCCTGATCTGATGCAGCGTGGTCTCTGCGCTTAAAGATTAGGTACTCACATTTATTAATAAACATGACTACTGTTTCACCTGACCTCTCCGAGAGTGTATCTAAACTCGTAGAGCTCACCAAACAACTCACTGAAGCTAAATCGGATATAAAGATTTTGAATCAGGAAGAAAAGCGCCTTAAGGAGAATGTAAAGAAACATATGATTTCTCAGGGTATTGACACCATTAATCTCAGGAAAGGGAAAATTAGCATCCGTAAATCAGTCAGGAAGTCTGGTATGAGTAAGGATGCCATCAAAGAAGGTCTTCTGAAATTCTTCAGTGGAGACGAAGTTAAGGTCGAAGGAGCCCTAAATGCCATTCAAGATGGACTTAAAACAAGAGAATCGACTTCACTGTCGTTAACAGGTATAAAAGAAAAACCCGAGAAAGAAGATAAGTAACTAACCATGGTTTGGAGCCAGTACGTGTACGAAGCGAATACTGGCTTTGACGCCGATGCAAGTGACGACGATGAATATAATGATAACACTCCTCTGAATATCGAAGACTGGGAAGTCGAATACTCAGATGAATTGCAGATGATGTGGAATACCATCAGGACACTCCTCTATGATGCCCAAATTGAACATTCGGGAAAGTTTTGCGACTTTGTAGAGTTTTGTTACACCGATCATAACTCACATACTGAACGCGTACATACCGATCATGATGAGGTACTCGATTACATTTGGAAACATATCAGGCGAATCGTAAATAATAACAGACTTCATGAAGAAATGATGCGGGGTGCATCCTATCACCATTTCACAGATTTCGTGGAAAATTATATGTACTTATATTAAATGTTACCCGATATCACTTCCCAGAAAGTTGCCATCCCCGCCGCCCTTTTTTTGGCGCTCAGCCCAGGTGTTCTTCTGACCACCGACGGCTCCAAAGTTTCTTTCAGAAACGGCAAGACCAACCAGATGGCTGTGTTCTTCCACGCGCTCGTGTTCTTCCTCGTGTACAGTCTCATCGCCAAGGCCATGGGTATCGTGCTCACCAAGACCGACCTTCTCGTGTCCACTGCACTCTTCCTCGCGCTCAGCCCCGGTCTGTTGCTCACTCTCCCCCCAGGGTCGGGTGGTGTGGTTCGCTCTGGTCAGACCAGTATCGAGGCGTCTCTGACACACGCGATCGTCTTCGCGGTAGTCTTTGCGCTTTTGCGTCGCCAATTTCCTCAGTTCTATTAAGTAAGAAGATGAAGTATCTCATTCTCGGTCCAGCTTCAATGGGTATATTCACTCTCATTGGCTCTTTAAAGGCACTGGAATCAGATCTGGCTGATGTGAAAGAAATTTCAGGGTCATCAGCTGGTGCGATCTTAGCTCTATTTTTGGCACTGGGAATGTCCATCGACGAAATTCTAGACACCTCATTGTCTCTAGATATCCCCAGTTTTGTTAAAATACGCATAGGCTCATTTTTTAACAAATTTGGTTTTGTTGATATGGGTCCAATTCGTAAAAAATTGGTGGAAATATGTGGACGCGATCCAACATTTAGTCAGTTAGATATGAAAATATATGTATCAGCATTTTGTATGAATACATCTGAGACGGTCTATTTCTCACGGGACACACACCCACATATGAAGGTGATAGATGCAGTGTGTATGAGTATGGCGGTTCCATTCATATTCGCATGTGGGACACATGATGGAATGACTTATATAGATGGTGGTATGAAGGAAGAATATCCATTGACCCCATTCTTTGATAAAAAACCACATGAGATCACATGCATGAAAATTAGTATGGATCGCATTTATCAGGAAAGTGTTGACACACCTAGACAGTTTGTTGAGACACTCGTACGTTCAGCGTTGTCAAATCGTACACTCTACCAAACACCTATCAAAATTATAGATATCAATGTCGGAAACACAAATGTTTTCGATTTTAACATGAGTTATGAAGAAAAATTACAGTTATTCAACTTGGGTTATACTTTTTTGTCAGCCTAATATAAATGGATGTGGATACATTCAAGGTAAGGCTGACCGCACTTCCTTACCTGACAAGAACCGATGTAGCTTCTTATCAGCAAAGGTCCACATATAAAGGTGTGAATCTCAATCAACTTCTGCGGAAAGCCCAGCAGATGGATGCGCGGCGGAAAAGTTTAAAAATTCAAGAGAAGGTTCGAGACTTTAAAGATCGAGTGAAAAATTTATCGATACCAAGAGATGTATATGCTCGTCTCATATCAACAATTACACTTGAAACTAACATTTCTTCATTGAGGCAACAGGCTGAAAAAATCATCGAAAAACAAAACGACCAAGAAGATGATCGTTTTAAATTTACATTTTTTGATAGCATCAGGAAATTAAATTTAAATAAAACAACAGTTAATTCTCTCGTAAAGCGTTTAGATCGCGGTGAAGATCCTACTGTATTGACTCAAGAAGCATATAAGTTGCAACAAGAACAGAAATTGAAAAATATTTCAGATGAACGCACATTTCTAAAAAATGCGTTGAATCGTATAGGTATCGATCAACCCAATAGAAATAGTATCCTGATTAGATTCCAGCCAGATAAACAGGTGATCGCACAACTCATCGAAGAAGCGAAGCAAATAAAGGCGCAACGTAACAGAGAAAATGTTGAATCAGAAAAGAGAAAACTTGTTAAATTGTCTACTACTCTCGGTATCAATGGAAAAATCTTAAATCAGATCAAAGATGTGAATACGAAGAGTAATGCAATGGCTTTGAAAAATATAATCAACAATACTGGTCAAACTGTGAAAAATACACAGGTTACGACTCGTAAATTAAACCTCATTTCATTAGCGAAAAATATTGGTATATATTCTCAATTCGCTGGGCCAATCACAAACATCAAAACAATAAAAGATGCAAATGTGGTACAAGTTACTATTAGAGAAGCTGCGAAAAAGAAACTTCTAGAAAATGCTTTGAATGTTGGTGATTTTACGAGTAGGATAGCATCTATAAAGAATGTTACTCAACTTTTACCGATGAAAAAACTCATCGAACAGACTAAATTCGAGAAGAATGTTGCAAAGCGAAAAGCTGGAACAAACAAACTGGAAAATTCGAAAAAAACCTTCGCATCTGAGGTTCAACGTGCTCGTATTCCAAATGATAAGAAGAAACTCTTTGTAAATAGACTCAAGTTGAAAAATGTTAACATTCCCAAATTGAGAAGTGATCTGAGTACCCTTATAACGAATGAAAAAACAAAACAACAACAAAAAGATGTAAATGAGTTGAAAAAGTATACAACAACTTTCAATATTAATGCGTCTCCATTTATTCAGGAGTTTCAGTCTTCTAACATTTCACTCAACGCGATCAAGAAGAAAATTGACGATGTTGTGAAGGAGAAAAAGACCTTGAAACAGATGAAGAATGCATTGAATGGGAGAATTAAGAAAGCGTCGTTGAATGGGGGATTTACTGAAAAACTCAGTACTATCAAGACGAAAAATGATGCACTTTTACTTAATCGAGAGATTGATAAAGCGTATGAGAATAAACTCAAAACCAATAAAAAGGCACTTTCCAAGATAGCTATTGAATCTGGTCTGACGGCGATGAATGGTATTAGCTCTATCAAAAATATCAACACTTTGAAACAAGCAAATCAAGTACTCAAATTTCAAAGCAAGGTGAAACTTGATCAGATGGCGAGACGATTGGGTGTAAATGTTCCCATCACGAATGTGCAGACAAATAAGAATGTGAAAAATTTAAAAGTGAAAATTGCAAATGCATATAACACGAAACAAAAACAATTAAAAAACGAATTCAATCGTATAAGAAGATTGAAACGTGCGAATCTAGAAGTCTTCTTGAACAAGTACAGCCAAATTCTGACACAAGATGAACGAAAGAAGTTTTTAGAATATTTCGACAAAGGTGCTAATCTGAAAGTACTTAAGACTAACATTAATAGGTACGCGACGCAAAAGAAAAGGACACTCATAAACTCTAAGGTGTATACGATCCGAACCTTTCTGAACGCATTGGGTATGAATCCTAGAGATCAAGATTATTTTGTGACACGTGCTGTTGCAGGTCAAAATATGAACACAGTCAAGAAAGATAGTAAACTATTCATGGTACAGCTTCTCGATGACCTTAGACGCAGTAATGCAGATAAAATGTTAGCGTTTTTAAAAGATCTCGAAATCAAACCACAAAATGTAGACCGACTCATGAAAAAGTTTGCAACAACATACATTGATATGAATACCCTCGAGAAGGAGTCTAAAAAAATAGAAAATATGAGGAATCATGGGAATTGGGTAGAATCCAATGATGAATTTTTAAATTTTGTTGACGAATTACCACTCGACCCAGATGACAGCGTTAAAATTAAATCAAGTTTCGATAGTGATTTGGTGAACTTTAACACAATCGTAAATACAACTATTAAGACATCACTCAACACACAAAACGAAAAGACAAATGCTATTCGACGCGAACTCATGGCATACATCGATAACCACGAACTTAACACGTATAACAAGCGAAAACTCATGAAAAAATTGAATTCCAACAATTCCAACAATTCCAATAACTCAAAAAATCGTTACACAATAATGAAAACTCGTATGCTTAATGTCAAAAAGGAAGCTAACCAGATTAAGAGGTCTACATTGAATAAAGAGGATATGAAAAAGCGTAAAGAGCTAATTAATTATTTGAATACCTTCAAATATCTCACAAATCAAGAAAAAATGTTTCTATTACAAAAAAATAAATCTGAAATTGAAAAGTATGCTATTCGCCGTAAACGAGCACTTCGATTTAAGCTGCGCCGTTACATTGTCGAAAAATTGGGTCTGACCATGGATGACCCTGAAATCGTTAAAATATTCGAAAACTTTGACACTACACCCGAGAAATTTAATGAATACGCAAAAAAAGCGACTGAACTCAAACAATTGAGAAATCAAAAGAACCGTCTCAGGGGTAAAACACGAAATGATAAAGTATTACAAGATATAGATGAAATCAAAAACCTTATCGATGTAACCAAAATTAATCGTGAAATCGATGCTACTTTTATGATCAAGATGAAGAAGCAGTTGGCAGATCTAGTACTAGACTCTAACATGAAAATTAAATTGAACTTATCTAGGATTCAAAATCCACAACAGATTAATATGATTATCATTAATATCAAAAAGGCTTATCAAACCAAGAGATATGGGGAACTCCAACAATTAAAAAGACTGGTGGTAGGTATTACCCCACAAAATCAAAATGATGTTTTACAAAAGTTTGTCACGACAGATATAACACTCAAAGCATCTATGAAGAAAGTTTCGGAAATCAAAGTGAAGATGATGGAAGATAAACATAAAATGGATCGCGACCTTTTACACACATTCATGAAAAAGGAACTTTCATTGTCACCGAAAGATATGAATGATTTACTTGCAGAATTCAATACACTCACAAATCTTCAACAAATGAAGTCGAAAGCGATGCAGGTGAAGAAGATGCGCATTGACGAACAGATTTTAGATAACCGAATAAAACTTGAAAAAAGTATTAATAGTATGAACCTTTCAAATGTAGATAAGAAATCAGTCCTTGCGATGTATGACAAAAAACCTAGTAGTGTTATGCTATACGAAACGAGTGCCAAACAATTGAGTGCGGCTCGTAAAAAGGAACTGAGAAATAAAGAGACTGCAAATCTGACAAATCTAATGAAATCTCTTAAATTATCGGAATCAAATTCCAAACAAATCCTAAACAGTTTCACGAGAATATCAGATTATAAACTATCAAAAGCTAAGGGTGAAGCGATCAATCTTCGCAAAAAACGAAACAATGAAAAATTATTGAACGCTCTCAAACCACTTTCATTACCCGAAAACACCCGAAAGCAATTACTCGCTGATACAGACAATGTAAATGTAGTCATAAATAAAGCTAAATCTTTGAACACAAAACAAAGAACTCAAAATGCGACACAGAACCAGCTCAGGATATATATTGCCTCCAAGAATCTTGGAGATAAGGCTAAAAACCTTCTTAACCAGGTCAATACCATGTCAACACAAAATGACGTGAAATATATCCGAGAAAAGGCGGATCAATTGAAGAGTAAATTAGATGCTACCAAAATCGGTAAAAAACGAGAAGAACTTTCCCAATACATGAATACAATCAAATTAAATCTTACACAAAAAAAGAGTTTACTACAAAGTATCGGGGGTAATACGAGTGTAAATACAATCAAACGAAGTATTCAACAAGGATTGAATACCAAAAACAAAAAGGGGAATGCGTTTGTAGAACGACGAACTGAACTGAAACTCTACATCAACGCTCTCAACCTTCCAAATTCGGAAAAACAAAAACTATTGCGCACATCTGGTAATGCAAATACAATCAAAAAGCGTGCACAAATTAAACTGAAGCAGTTGAAACAAAAACGAAATGCACAACAGAAAAATGCACTCAAAACAAAATACGCGATCAATGTCAATAAAGCACAGAAAAATCGGAGTATACTCAGGAGTATTCAAATAGATAAAATGCGTGACACGAGAATCAAAGCGCGGGAACACTTGAAGTCTTTGAAACGAGTGGTGACCTTACAGGATAGACAACTCTTACAACAACTGAACTCTCGTCGTATCACATTACCGAGTTTCAAACAGATGACATCCAAGATATAAGAATAAAAAATTCACATGTTAATACTTTTTTGTTAGTTTAATATATATGATAGACACATGCGATCCAGATGCGGATGTGTCTACCCTCAGGAAGCTCATAAAGATGAACACCGGGCAAACTATTAAACTAACAAAGGAAGAAATCTGTGATGTCTACGAAGATATCAAACGCGGTAAGCTCCCATTACCACCACTGGTCATGAACTCGTCAAAGACGTATTTATTAGATAAAAAATCACCTTTGACACCCAAAGAGTATGAAGTACTCTTCAAGTCATCTTCGAAACGCACTGAACTCAGGAAAATTGCTAAGAAGGTTGGACTTATGGATGTAGAGAAGTTATCTAAATGTGACCTGGTTTCTGATATAGGTAAACGTTTAAGATATATGAACGTACATGAACCTGTTCAGTTTTCTAAAAAACGGACTTTGGTTAGGAAAATTAAACAGGAATCGTTGAACAACCTCGGAGTGAAGAACAATGGGGTGGTAACGAACAACCTCGGAGCGAAGAACAATGGGGTGGTAACGAACAACCTCGGAGTGAAGAACAATGGGGTGGTAACGAACAACCTCGGAGCGAAGAACAATGGGGTGGTAACGAACAACCTCGGAGTGAGGAATAATGGGGTGGTAACGAACAACCTCGGAGTGAGGAATAATGGGGTGGTAACGAACAACCTCGGAGCGAGGAACAATATGAACCGTTCGAATAATGGTGGATCCATGAATATACCAAAGGCGATTAAGTTCAATCGCCCAAATTTTACTCGCAATAATGTGTCAAATCAACCAAAAGGTAGCATTTCTTTTCCAAAGAGTGGAATTTTTATGAAGGGTAGTAAACCAAAGTTTATGGGAGGAAATATACCCGCTGCACCTCAGACGGTAAATAAAGGAGTCGGAAACAATCGAGTAAACAATAAGGTTGTACCCAACAAGAAGACTTCATTCTTTGGTGGTTTCTTTGGTAATTCTAAACCAAAAATAAAGAATGTGACAAGTGGAAAAACTATTAACCCTGAACCTCAGGTAACTAACGTACCTAGAAGATCCAACGTGCCTAACAAACCCAATGTGCCCAACGCACTTAATGTGAAACCAGTGGTTCCCAAACCCTCTATGTTTGGTGGTTCCAAGAAACCCAAGGTCATCAACAATAAGCCTAACAAGCCCAACGTACCTAACAATAAACAGAAATACACAAATCTTATGAAAGAGTTTGAGGTTGATAAACCTTACCTCAATAAGTATCTCGTGGGTAAGAACATCAATTCACTCAACAAAAATACCCTCGGAGAAAAAATTACTAAAGATCGTGCTCTCGCGAAACTCATCGCGAATGCGAAGGGTAAAAATATGTTTGGTCGTGTGTCGAAACCAGTTCTAAAATATGTCAACAATTCCAACTATCAGAGGCAATACAATAATGCTACACGCCAGATCGAGGGAAAAGTGGTGAAACCCAACAATAAGGTCGTTCCCAACAACAAGGTTTTACCCAACAATAAGAAGAATGAGATCGTTCCCAACAACAAGGTCGTTCCCAACAACAAGGTCGTTCCCAACAACAAGGTTGTACCCAACAACAATGTCGTACCCAACAATAAGAAGAATGAGATCGTCCCCAACAACAATGTGAAGCCCAACAATAATGTGAAGCCTAACAACAAGGTTGTACCCAACAACAAGGTCGTTCCCAACAATAAGAAGAATGAGAT
>Ga0222629_1000513_pt1 | contig 11802 bp, 15 predicted proteins | sample AntAcemetagenom1_FD_179847 | JGI IMG/M metagenome (GOLD analysis project Ga0222629, IMG submission 179847) | Saline water microbial communities from Ace Lake, Antarctica - #1 | ecosystem: Environmental > Aquatic > Non-marine Saline and Alkaline > Saline | place: Antarctica: Ace Lake | collected... | reverse complement strand
TGTGGGGATGTACTGGGGGGGTGTGGGGGTGTGGGGATGTGGGGGTGTGGGGGAGAGGTGTGGGGGTGTATGCTGTTCTTAGCTGGTAGAACTGTTCTGCACTAGCAAAAAGCAGTTGTGCGGTGACAGAACGCCATCCGAAGTTAGCAGAACGCGTTCTGGGCGCGCAGCGCTCCGTTTTGGGCTCGCAGAACACCGTTATGGTCTAGCAGTTCCTCGGTCTGTGCTGGTAGAAGACCGTTCTGGGCTGGCATAACGGCGTTCTGGATTGGAAGAATCCGTTTGGGCTAGCAGAACGCTTTTCTGGCTAGCAGAATGCCGTACTGGGTTGGCAGAATGCCGTCCTGTGTTGGCAGAATCCTGTTTTGTGCCCGCAGAACGCCGTCCTGTGACGTCAGAATGCCTTTCCGAGCTGGTAGAAAGCGGTTCTGGGCTGGCATAACTGCGTCTTGCGCTGGCTGAACGCCGTTCTACGCTAATAGACCGCCTTCCTGGGCTGGAAGAGCGCCGTTCTGGGTTAGCAGAGCGCGGTTCTGGGCTGACTGATCCGTTCAGGGTTGGCAGAACACCTCTCTGAGCTGGTTGAAGACCGTGCTGCGTTAGCAAAACGCCCTTCTGGGCAGAATGCCAGTCAAGGTCAGCAGAAAGCCGCTGTGGGCTAACAGACAGGCCCCAGGCCCTAGGCCCTAGGCCCCAGGCCCTAGGCCCCAGGCCTCAGGCCCCAGGCCACAGGCGCCGCACCGCAGCCCCAGTGACCCAATGCCCTACTGCCCCACTATCACACGGGCCAGTTGTGGCTCGAACGCTGGTTCCACATGCTTCCCGCCGACGGCCATACCGCGTCGAATGCACCGGATCTCTTCTGACCTCCGAAGTTAAGCGGCGCAGGGCCCGGTTAGTACTGGGGTGGGGGACCGCCTGGGAAGACCTTAGGGTGCTGTCGGCTTTTTGGTTCCGTACTTGGGTGGGCGACCGCCTGGGAATACCTTGGGGGGCTGACGGCTTTTTTGGTTCTGTACTTGGGTGGGCGGCCGCCTGGGAAGACCTTAGGGTGCTGTCGGCTTTGTCCTTTTAGCACTGAGGTTGGGAGCTACCTGGGAAGGACCGTCTTAGGGCACAGGTCGCCTTGCCTCAGGGCGCTGTCTGTCCAAGGGTGCTTTCCGCGTCTTGCTTTGAGGTTTCCTTGGTCGAGTGGTCGCCTGAGATGAGTGAGGATGCCACGTATTTTTGGGCAGTGGGCAGTGGGGCAGTGAGGAACGAGGCGTAGCCCAGCCGTGGCGGAGGGCGGTAGCAGTGGAGCTGTGTGGCAGTGGGCCGTGTCCCCACGTCCCCCTGCAGCCGCCCTCCATTCCACACGCCTACGGACGGCCAGCGGTGCTGTGGAGCCAGCCTTTCTTTTAAGGGGACGAAGTGACTCGAGCATTAACCCAGGCGTCTAAAATTCCGCCACCGGGACTCGAACCCGGGTCGCTCGGGTGAGAGCCGAGTATCCTAACCAGCTAGACTATGGCGGATTCTGATAGCCTGTTAAGGATTGCTTTCGACTGCCGACGCGCAGCCCTTCATTATCGGGAAGGTGGCCAAATGGGCAACGGCCCCGTCAAGGGGGCACCCAGCGACCCCGAGCCTTAGTGTTATTAGCCATGGCCACCAGCGCCGTGCTGTCCAAAAGGGCAACGGGCTCGTCAAGGAGGCTCCCAGCTGCCCTGCCTTCATTATCATCAATCATCGTCATCATCATCATCAGCACCATTATCATCACCATTAGCGTCATAATCATCATCATCATCATCATCATCATCATCATCATCATCATCATCATCATCATCAGTTAGCGGCTGGTCTTTGGGGCGGCGGGATTTCGGAACAAGGTCCCGAAATGGTTGGTTTTTGGCAAACTGGTCTACAAGGCAACGGCGTTGTGTTTGGTGGCCCTCTCGGCCTCGAGCCAATCTTCTAGGAAAATACAAAAAAATTGGTTACACTTCTCGATTTGTGCGTGTCATCCTTGCGCAGGGGCCATGCTAATCTTCTCTGTATCGTTCCAATTTTAACGGATGATCCCCGAAGGGAATCCGATTGCAGTGCAAGCCGCTTCAAGGCGAACGCTTTCGCGCACTGCGCAATGAGCCGACTTACAACAGCGGGTATTCCCAATGCAAGCGCAAACGCATTGCATGCAGGTACGCAGCGCCACTGCCAATACGCTGTCGTCCGCAAGGTTTCGCCAAGCTGCGCCTGCTTCGAAATAGCTGCGCAGCAGCCCGCCCGCGCACATTCACGCCAGCCCTCGTGGCGCGGAGTATCGCTCTATCTACGTGGGCCCTGTGGCCTAATGGATAAGGCGTTGGTCTTCGGAACCAAAGATTGCAGGTTCGAGTCCTGCCAGGGTCATTTTAGATACGGCAACATCGGCAGCCCAGAAACGCCAGCAGCGCTCCTGTGACAAGTGATCGCGTCGCGTCGTCTTGCCAGGGGCGGCGCAATCCAGGAATAAGAAAGAGGGCACACCCGGATTTGAACCAGGGACCTGCTGATCTGCAGTCAGCCGCTCTAACCACTGAGCTATGTACCCAACTGCTGGTGGTGTACCTTGAACTGCCTCGCCTTTTTCGGGCGAATAGTCTAGGTAGTGTCTGCATTGCGCGCTCTTGCCCGCGCGTATTGGCTCTTTGCTCGATCTAGATTCGGAGGTTGCCCTATTGCAGGCAATAGCAACTTAAATAAGCGTGCGTGCCAAGGCCGCTAGGGTTCCCTGAATTGGTCGGCGTGGCCGCGCAACTTTCCACTCTGTGTTGAGGTGCGGGTGCGAGCTGTCGCAAATCATTTCTGCGGCGCCCCGTACAACACTTAACTCATTGGGGGTATGGCGCAACGGTAGCGCGTCTGACTCCAGATCAGAAGGTTGGGAGTTCGAATCTCTCTGCCCTCATTTTTATCAAAGTGCTGGTGCAACGGCGCGGGCAGCTTCACTAGGGGACGGGTGGGCGAGGGTTCTTGTCACGGGGAAGTGGCTATACAGCGACAGTGCGGCTGCCCATAAGTCCGAAAAGTTAATCCGCTCGACGTGGCTTCGTCTGTCTTCTTGTGTCGTAATAGCCGACACGGAGGAATGCGCCAGCTGGATCTCGCGGGCAGACCTTCGCGAGCTCACGGGGCACCGCTGCGGTACCACTTCCAGCGACACTTTGCCCGAGTGGTCTAAGGGGGTGGACTCAAGTTCCACTAGCGCAAGCTGCGTGGGTTCAAATCCCACAGGTGTCATTCTTTTATTTGCACCGCCTTGCGTGCGCCACAGTTGCGCCCCTAGAGCCCGCAAGAGTTCACTCGGACAGGCTATGCCAAGGCCCGCCTAGCTCAGTCGGCAGAGCGCAAGGCCCTTAACCTTGTGGTCGTGGGTTCGAGCCCCACGGTGGGTGCTTTTTTACCTCCCCAAAAAAGAAGAGCCAGCTGAGCAAGCACCTTCCTTTGCGCCTTCGCGCGTGTAATCGCTGCATTCGAGACTCGCGGCCTTTCAGATAGATGCGCATTTGCAGCGCACAGGGATCTGCCAGGATGTCCTCGCGCTTGCCAGGTGCCCGCCATGAGCGCAGGCAGAAATCAGAAGCCGTCGAAAATACACCTGGCCAGGATCGAACTGGCGACCTTCAGCGTGTGAGGCTGACGTCATAGCCACTAGACCACAGGTGCTCGCAGCAGCAATCGCGCAGCAGCTGCTGGACGGCGGCTTGCAAGCCCAAGCTCTGATCCAAATTCAAGCTGGACGCACACGCCGCTGTAGCGTCAATTTTAGAGTCCTCCGTACAATATGAACAACAATTGTTTCTATCGTTGTGCTTTGATTTTTTCTTTAACATTACCACTGCACTTGCCATTCTTGTCGTCGTGGTGATTCATTAGAATAGCAAATTTCGTAGTTCGGCCTTTTTTTTTCCAGGTGCGGATAATGTGTGCAACATTGGCAACGGCCGCGCGCGACGACGTTGCTATTACGTGACATCTGGACACGCGGGCCTGCGTGGCAAGGCGCATGTAGTGTAGCGGCATCATACAAGCCTCCCATGCTTGTGACCCGGGTTCGACTCCCGGCATGCGCATACTTTTCGATCTTGCAAACTTCCAACCGAGGCGGGACCATTGCTGCAGGAGAATCCCATCATCACCTGGCGTCGTCGCCTGAAGGTGCCCGCTCTGCGCTAATTGATCTCGGCCGCCAGTGGAGCACCTGCAAGGCTGAGCCTAGCCTCCTGCAGGAGAAAAAGCGCGTCGCGCACGGGGTGTCTCCGCGCGGGCAAAGTGATGGGAGCCAATGGGCAGCGGCTGGCGCCCTTGTTGTTCATCGCTAGCAGCAGGCCCAGGGGAAAGATCGAACGGACACAAAATGCCGAGACCCGGGATCGAACCGGGGACCTTCAGATCTTCAGTCTGACGCTCTCCCAACTGAGCTATCGCGGCACTGTCAGGAGCGTGGCGCGAGTTGTGCATGTGTCGTCAGTTTGCCAGCCGCTGGATCCAGCAAACTTGGGTGCTCCAAAGCGGCGGCGGTGGCCACGGGAGTTAGTTGTCCTACAAGGCTTGCGCTCGTGCCGCGCTCGACAGCGACAGGCCCCAACAAGTACGCGCAAGCAAAAGTAAAGAGAGCCCCCTGAGGGATTCGAACCCTCGACCTCCCGCTTACTGAGCGGGTGCTCTACCAACTAAGCTAAAGAGGCAAGCTGCTGACAATCGGCAACTCGGCGGGATCATTCGCCCAAGTTTGTGTTCGGTACGGCCAGCGGTCTCAGTACAAAGCTGCAACCGTGAAGCTTCTACTGGGAGTAATGCAAGGGCAGAGCGCGATTGAAGCCATCATCGGAGCGGCGGCGGCGGCGGCGGCGGCGGCGGCGGCGGCGGCGGCGGCGGCGGCGGCGGCGGCGGCGGGAGATACCACACCGAAGAGCAAAAATAGTAGAAAAGGACTTCGCAGGAGCATCCCTGCACTTGCGGGCGGGTGTTCGCGCCGTGTTAACATGACACTGTGTCCGAGCGGCTAAGGAGATGGACTCGAAATCCATTGGGCTCTGCCCGCAGGGGTTCGAATCCCCTCGGTGTCGATTTTTGCAGTTGCGGAGGCAGCGCGCATTTCTACTAGAAGCAATCGTTTGCAGCAAAATCCGTCGACCCGGAATCGAACCAGGGACCATCTGATTGCTGCAGTTTTCTACAGTCAGATGCTCTACCAACTGAGCTATCGACGGCTTGCAAGTACGGGCTGTGGGGGCGCCGCCCCGCAAGGAAGGGCAGGGCAAAGTTACGCTGGGTCTGGCACTCGGACACCTGCAGTTCAGGCACGGCTGCAGGTGTCCGAAAACATCCAGACGCGTATGGCAAAGACGGTGGCACGCGCTTACAAAAAGCTAGTACCACGCCCGAGGCATGTCGGACTGCGCCTGCAACTCGCAAGACTGTGCACCGAACGGGGCGAGCTGTAATTCACACAGGCCTTGCGCATGCTTTGTTAAGAAGCGGGTTGTCTTAATGACCGCGTCGACGAACAAGGTGGTAGATGCGTGGCGCAAGTCAGCGGGAGCTGTGCGCTCATAGCTGCAGCTCGTGCACGTGGCCCCGTGGCCCAATGGATAAGGCATCGGCCTACGGAGCCGGGGATTGCAGGTTCGAGTCCTGCCGGGGTCATTTTGATGCTTCGGTCCCCACCTGCGCACAATCCGCGAACAGAGCCAGCTCCGCGCCGCCAGGGAAGCAGATGCAGCGAAAATGTCACCTGTGGGGTTCGAACCCACGCGCTGTTGCCAGCAGTGGATCTTAAGTCCACCCCCTTAACCACTCGGGCAAAGTGACTCGTTGCCAGCATCCACCCAACGACAAACCCGAAGGAGCGGCGGGCGCCGCGGCAGGTTTGAAGGTAATTTGATAGCCAACCTAAAAATTCTCCTGTGGCCGAGCGCTGCCGAAGCTGGAGGAAGGAAGGGAAGCAACAAGAGCGCAACCCCAGCCATAACGACGTGGTCGTGGTCGTCCTGCCAGTGGCGCCGCATGGTGCGTCCGCGCCACGCCTGCAAAGTAACGCGCGCGACCGACGAACGCCCGATGCTTGTAAAACCGAAGCGCGCAAACGGCTAAGAGTCAGCAAGGGTGTTGCACAACCGTGCGGGTGAGCCTTGAGGCAATAGCTGAGAATCGATAAAGCCCCCTGTGGGGATCGAACCCACGACCATACGCTTACGAAGCGCATGCTCTGCCAACTGAGCTAAGGAGGCTCCGACAACGCTTGCCACTGCTCAGTGTAGTTGGATCGGCGGGGTGCTGGCAACTTCGTTTCGCATCCCTTTCCAGGCGGCGCCTCGTGGGAGCTATCAGCGGCCTCTATAGCTCAGTGGCAGAGCGTCAGTCTTGTAAACTGAAGGTCCTGGGTTCAATCCCCAGTGGGGGCTTATTTTTAAGGGCAGGCGTTTCCGCATTGAGTCTGCGGCGAGAGCACGGCCCACGGATATGTATATATATGTTTATTTATGTATCAGCGGGCTGGGCTCAGCGGATTTCATCCGAGCAAGGCTCTCTTATAGGGAGGCCTATTAATAGGCAGGCGTGCGGTTATTATCTAGACACCCATATTAGGAAGGCGCCTGCTAATATATCCGTTCCCACGCAGGTCCAGCGCGTGGCCGAGCACGCGGGTATACATAAAAATATATGTACATATATATATATATATATATATATATATACATATATATACATCTGAGCCCTAGGCAGTCCGCAACTGGGGGCCTGAAGTGAAGCAAGGGCAAAAGTGGTCCCACGCGGGCTTGAACCGCGGACCTTACGGTTATTAGCCGTACGCTCTAACCAACTGAGCTATGAGACCAACTGGCAGAGCTTCAAAAAGACTGCCATCCTTCACGTTCGGCACGCAACGCAGGCCTGGCTGTTACAACCGTCACAGGCGGGAAGCCTGGAGCAGCGCCTAGCTTTTGGCCGAAACGCAGAGCGTCCGAAAAGGCGCTCCCAGGGAGGCTCGAACTCCCGACCTTGAGGTTAACAGCCTCACGCTCTAACCAACTGAGCTATGGAAGCCTTGAGAGGGAGGAACGCTTCCGCCTTTGTGGGTTGAGCCGCATCTGGGAGCGACGGCTGCAATGGACACACAAGACTCAGTTGGAGGCGCTGGCGCGTAAACGGAAAAGTGTGCAAAGAAGGTTAGGCTTACTAGGATGGTATCTGTGCTGCCATGCACGCCGCGGTGCGTCAAAATTGACCTGCCACAGACTTGGACCTGGAATCTCCAGCTCCGACAGCCGACGCGTTATCCATTAGGCCAACAGGCGCATCGCAGCCGCGATGCGAATATCTCTAGTATAGCGGCGGCCCAGCTTGGCACATAGGGGCCTAAGCGAATTTTAGCGCAAACGGGGCGCAGCTCTCAAACAAAATCTTCGACCACTCCTGGCAACATCTTTGCGCCTCTCACTCCGCGGGCGCAGTGAAACTAGAGGCGTGCATAGCAAAGGAAATACTCCCTGTGGGGCTCGAACCCACGACCTATGGCTCATAAGACCATCGCTCTAACCACTGAGCTAAGGGAGCTTGCGACTACAGAGTGCCTGGGCAGGCAATCGCACTTTGGGCAGGTGTGCGGCCGAAAAGGGGAGCGACTGGACGCAGTGAGGACTCCCTTTATGGTTTTCGTCGAGCTCAGCGCTGGTCGCGGGCATCGATAGCGGGCAGACACAAAAATGCACAGTCGCTTTGCAAAGTGGGCTGATGCTTGCATTTCGGCGCGTCGGGGGCGTGGCCGCGCCTTGCGCTTTGAAGGGCATCCTAAAAAGCACCCACCGTGGGGCTCGAACCCACGACCACAAGGTTAAGGGCCTTGCGCTCTGCCGACTGAGCTAGGCGGGCCTTGGAGTGCAAGGCCACGCGGCTTATATATCGTAGGAGATCTGCAGGTGGGCTTTACGCGCACGTGGCGACACTCCCGCGCGTGCTGCTCGCACCCGCTGGGGTCGGTCAGCTGCGGGGGGGGGGTACGCGCTGCAGCCGTGCAGCGTTTCGACCGATGATCTTGGAATGCGGGTGCGACGTTGTGCTGCCAAGACACTTTGGCCGAGCGGTCTAAGGCGGTGGCTCAAGGCGCCATTCCGTAAGGGCGTGGGTTCGAACCCCACAGGTGTCACTTTCGCTTTTTGGCAGTTGGCGCGGCGCTGTTTTCAAAACCGACCGTCGCACACCAGCAAACCATCCATGCAAGCCAACCCGTGACGTGGGAGGGGCAAGGGTCATGTTTTATATGGCTTGCGGGGATCGGGCGGATGAAGGTATCATGTTTGGCGGTGCTTTTCCAAGAGCACGTACTGACCGCCAGCCAGCCCTGGCTTCGCTCCCCTGCGGAGACGGCGCAGCGCGTGTTGGGTGCGAGGCCCTGGCGCAGCGCGTGCGGCGTGCGTGGCGTGTGCTGTGCGCGTGACATGCGCGGCGCACGAGTGCGTGCCCGCGAATGCGTATGCGAGCGCAGGTGGGCAAGCGCGCAAGCCCGCAACACAGTTGAAAAAAGGCTTGCGTTAACGCATCAGCCCAACTTGTACCTTGAGCCAAAATGGCTACGGTGAACATTGCATTGCCCACAGCCAGTGCAGGGCCTTTGGGGACCTCACGGCATTGGGTCAGTGAGGCAACAACACCGCAAGATAACACCTACCACCAAACCGAAAAAGCCGACAGCACCCTAAGGTCTTCCCAGGCGGCCTCTTAGCGCGCGCGCGCGCGCAGCTGGAGCTGGTGTGTTTCGTTTTGCTGCTTGGCGAAACAAGCCACTTACGCTGTCGTGGGGCGGGTGCATTCAAGACACTTTGGCCGAGTGGTCTAAGGCGCTGGCTTCAGGCGCCAGTCCGCAAGGGCGTGGGTTCGAACCCCACAGGTGTCACACTTTTATGCTACCTTTTGTGTAAAGGCCGAGGATAAACATGGGCCCCTTGCATGCAGGATCTAAGGATCATGACATAGCCGTCAGGGAGGGGGCTCTGCGCGTGAGTTGGCCTGCAGAGTGCCACGGCAGGGCGCGTTTGGGGCGTGTTTGGGTAGCTTTCTTGGCTTTACATGGGGAGCATTGCGCACTGCATGGCAGTTGCGCGCGCGCGCCACGCAGATACCCGAAGTCCACATCGTCTAGTGGTTAGGACGTCGCGTTGTGGCCGCGACAACCCAGGTTCGACTCCTGGTGTGGACATTTTATTCTCGAAGGTTTCGAACGTGGGCAACTGCTGCGCGACGCATCGGCGGGCGCCAGCGTGTGTCGGAACGCAAGCCTCCCCTCACGACAAACATCCACAATGCACGATACTCGGGACAAGCCTTGACAGCCAAAGGCGAAACGCAAAGGAGACCTCGCGCGGATTTGAACCGCGATCGCTGGATTCAGAGTCCAGAGTGCTAACCGTTACACCACGAGGTCACATGCCACCCAGGTGGTTGCGCCGCGTCACTGCCGCTTTCTCGCGCTGCGGGTGCGAATTAGATACAACCAGAGCGCACCGCGGGGAATGTAACCCCGCACGTGCTGCCGTTTCGGGTTGGTTGAAAACGTAGCGGAGCGTGGTTTCGATCCACGGACCTTTGGGTTATGAGCCCAACACGCTAACCACTGCGCCACTCCGCTGCTGCTGGCAGTGCAGCGCCAGTCCGCCTGCCAACTTCGCGTTCGATGCGCGCAGGCATGGCCCACAACCACTCCCGCCGCCGCCGCCAGAACCCGATCCAGTCCTCGCAGATCACCAGGGGAAGCAAACGTGGGCGCGTAGGAGTAGCGGGCAACATGCAAGCATCTCAGTGCCCCCTTGGCCTAATGGACAAGGCGTCGGACTTCTAATCCGAAGATTGCGGGTTCGAGTCCCGCAGGGGGTGTTTTATGAATGCTCGGCCCCTGCACTTAACTACGTCAAGTCGCGCCGCGGCTCGTAGTAGCGGCAAAGGGGGCAACCCCAACGTGCTGCACTCCTGTACGTTGGCAGCTATATGCGTAGCGCGCGCGTCTCTCAGAAGCAGACGGGACCAGCATTGCTGCTCCCGCATACGATCCGTTCCATTGCCCACAGGACGTCGGAGCGTAAAGCCGACGTTTACAAAAAGTGCGGCGAGTGAGGATCGAACTCACGACCTTAGGATTATGAGACCTACGCGCTGCCAACTGCGCTATCGCCGCATGTGCTGGGATGCGCTATCAAGCCAACCTCAAGCATCGCTGGCCCTACAAGCGCTCAGCTCTCAGCGTGCGGCCAAACCGTCAACTATCGCTCGCGATTCCACTATGGTTCAGGGTTCAGGCCCAAAGGCTGTATTAGATTTTTTGGCCTGGGAAGGGGCATATCAAATATATGATCGGGCCCGAGCCCCTGCCCTGGGCCTGCGTCCAATGCTTGGCCATGATATAGTGTTGAAGTACAGTATATGCGTGGCCTGCGCCTCTTTACCGAGGGCCTGGGCCAGGGCCTGGGCCTGGGCCTGGGCAAAGGCCTGGGCCTGGGCCTGGGCCTTGGCCTGGGCCTGGGGCTGGGCCTGGGGCTGGGCCTGGGCCTGGCCCTTTGCATGGGCCCGCGTATATATTACTATGCCTGCCTCCATAGTATATTTTCGGTCGATCGCATGGGCCCAGGGCCCTGGCCCGCGGCTGTCTTATCGAGGTCTAGTAATATATCTGCGGGCGGCCCAGGGACCAGGCCTGGGCATGCCACATCCCGTGGGCCTGGGCCTGCCGCCAGAGGCTCGTGGATATATTATCGAGGCGTGCCTGATGGTGTCTCTGCCGCCTAGGCCCAGGCCCAGGCCCATGGCCAGGGGTATGTTATTATTACCAGACAAGGCCACATTCTGTTGCGGCGAGAGAAAATGGAAAAATGGTGGAAGACCTAGTCTCAAAGGGTCGCTTTTGTTCAATGGCAGCCCAAACATGTGAGCGCGCATTGGATTGGCAACTGGGGGGGGCGGACACATCGATTTAGGATTCGATGTAAAAGTGTGAAGACTTCCATCATCGGCCTTATGTCGGGTCTCGCCCTGTATCTCCTATTTGAGTTGCCCGCTGGGAGGATTTATTCTCCTGTAGCCCTCTGGGAACAAGGCGCTGGAGTGCGAGGGAGCACCAGCACGTCTTGCAAACCATGTTGATGGCTTACCCCAACCAAGCTGGTAGTCTGTAAGGATCCCGCTGTGTAGACGGCGACATCCTGGCAGTTGATGACCCGGGAATCGGCTCAGGCTGGCAACAGAGCAAGCAAAACTGGGCGCTACTTGCAGTGGTGGGAAAATAAGCCAGAATGGTGCGCAATGACCTCTGCGGTGTGCAACTCGCGCCACTCCGCCTGCTTTTTGGCTGGGGTCTTTTTCGAAAATGGAGGATTGCGGGGTGGGCGGGATAGAGCACCAGAAGGCATTCATGAATAGTTGAAGAAGTAGCCCGGCCCCAAAGCCTCCAATGTACTTGGCAACATAGGAAGTAGGGCGCATGCGCGTCAAACTGGCGCACCGTGTTCATGATGCAGAAAAAGCTTGCAAGCATCGCGGCTTGCTGGGAGGGTTTAGCCTAGATTACTGTCACGCACAACAGAAGTTCCAGGCAGCATCACGTGTAAGCATACCGCATCACACCAAGCAACAGAGTCAAGGCTACGAAGGCCGACTCGAGCACAGAGATCCTCCCAATGTTTGCTGTGCTGCTTTTGCTGGGGCACCTGGATTGCAACATGCAATGGAAAAGAGTCGGTGTAGGGTTTAGCGTTTATGGTTGTGTTGTGTTGTGTTGTGTTGTGTTGT
>Ga0222629_1000512_pt1 | contig 11825 bp, 6 predicted proteins | sample AntAcemetagenom1_FD_179847 | JGI IMG/M metagenome (GOLD analysis project Ga0222629, IMG submission 179847) | Saline water microbial communities from Ace Lake, Antarctica - #1 | ecosystem: Environmental > Aquatic > Non-marine Saline and Alkaline > Saline | place: Antarctica: Ace Lake | collected... | reverse complement strand
AGTTTGCTGCAGGACACAACGATCCTTCAAGAGTATGGGCATGAAGGGCTTTTATACGAGCTGTGTGCCTGACATTCAAACTAACCGAACTAAAGTTGAATGTGCGCTTTTAAAAGTGTGGCATATTCCAGGGCTGGTAGGTTTCTAAGGTAATGGCAATCACATGTTTTGCTGCGCCGCCATCTGCGCTGAGTCTATCAGCACTCCAAATCTAGTTTCACGGGAATGAACACTTTGTAGAATCGAGGTTCCTTCTAATTCTTGAAGGCACCACCCTAATGGGTGACCATAAACTCACCAAAAGGGTGTTTTAGGTTTGATGCTTACGCGTTAACTTTATCTTTGTGAATTGTAGCGATGGATATTGTGAGTTATAGAAACGAGGCGGATAAGCGCCATATGACATATACGACTGTTAACGGCACTCGAAACAAACGAAATGATCGTAAGCAAAGTAGTAAGTTATAAAGGTGCTTGGAGTCAGGTAGAGCTGAACCATCAATCTGTATTGATTCAAATTTATGATGTAAATCGAAAATCTTAAAACAGTTATTGAAACTACAGAAACAGGAGTTGAGATTTTCAGCAACTTAGCAAGTAGGTTTAATAAAATTGCAGTATGGTGTGGTTTGCCTCAAGTGCCATCGCTGTTCACAAAATAAAAAAAATGAACCAAGCAGCACACAATAGATCTATTTCCTTCATCTGGTCAATAGCAGACGACTGTCTGAGAGACGTTTATGTAAGAGGTAAATACCGCGATGTAATCTTACCAATGGTAGTGCTGCGCAGATTGGATGCCTTGTTAGAGCCAAGCCACGATGCAGTGATGGAAGAATTGGCATTTCAACGGGATGAAGCAGGTTTTACCGAATGGGACGAAACTGGACTGAAAGACGCAAGCGGCTATGTGTTTTACAATACCAGTAAATGGACCATGCAGCAGCTACACGATACGGCAACCAATAGCCAGCAGATACTGCAAGCCAATTTCGAAGAATACCTCAATGGTTTTAGCCCGAACGTAAAAGAGATAATAGAGAAGTTCAAGCTGAAAAGCCAAATCCGACACATGGCAGCTAAAGATGTGCTGTTGGATGTGTTGGAAAAATTCACTTCCTCACACATCAATCTCACGCCCTTCGAAAAGGAAGACCCAGATGGTAGGAAACTGCCCCCTCTTTCTAACCTAGGAATGGGTTATGTGTTTGAAGAACTGATTCGAAAATTTAACGAAGAGAACAACGAAGAAGCTGGGGAGCACTTTACGCCCCGTGAGGTTATTGACCTAATGACCCACATCGTTTTTGACCCTATCAAAGACCAATTGCCACCTGTAATGACCATTTACGACCCCGCTTGTGGTTCGGGTGGTATGCTTACCGAATCGCAGAATTTTATCAAAGATGAAGAAGGCGAAATCAAAGCAACGGGCGATGTGTACCTATTTGGCAAAGAGATTAACGATGAGACCTACGCCATTTGTAAGTCGGATATGATGATTAAGGGCAACAACCCCGAAAACATTCGAGTGGGCTCTACACTATCAACAGATGAATTTTCGGGACACACCTTCGATTTCATGCTTTCCAATCCGCCTTATGGCAAATCTTGGAGTAGTGAAGTAAAGTATATCAAGGATGGAAAAGACATCATTGACCCACGCTTTGTCGTAAACCTCAAAGACTATTGGGGCCAAGCAGAAGAGGCAGACGCCACCCCGCGTTCTTCAGATGGGCAACTGCTCTTTTTGATGGAGATGGTCACCAAGATGAAGCCATTGAGCCAAAGCACATTGGGTTCTCGTATTGCCTCCGTGCATAATGGTTCTAGCTTATTTACGGGCGATGCTGGTGGTGGCGAAAGCAACATTCGTAGGCACATCATCGAAAACGATTGCTTAGACTGCATCATACAGCTACCCAACAACCTTTTTTACAACACGGGCATTACCACCTATATCTGGCTGTTGCACAACAATAAGGCAGCAGAGCGAAAAGGAAAAGTATTGCTGATAGATGCCTCGCAACGCTTTGCCAAACTGCGCAAGAATTTGGGTAATAAGAACTGCGAGTTGACACCCGACCACATCAAAGAAATTCAGATTGCTTATTCGCAGTTTCAATCTGTAGACCGGCAAGAAGAAGATAGCTTGGCAACTAAGGTTTTTAGTAATTCAGACTTTGGTTATTACAAGGTAACCATAGACAGACCTGCACGGCTAAAAGCACAATTTGCTGCCGAGCGTATTGCAGACCTGCGCTATGAAAAGACGCTAAAAGAACCTATGCAATGGGCCTACGAAACCTATGGCGAAAAGGTGTATTCCGATTTAAAGAGCATTGAGAAAGAGCTGTTGGATTGGTGCGAAAAGAACGACCTAGACCTGAATGCCAAAAAGCGCAAAACACTAACTGCTACTGGCACTTGGAAAAAGCAAAAGGAGGTTTTAGAAGCTGCTCAACAGCTAACAAAAACCATTGGTACTGACGAATACAGCAATTACAACGACTTTTTAAATTTGGTGAACAAAGAGCTTAAAGCCAAAAAGTCTAAGCTCAGTGCCAGCGACAAAAACCAGATTCTATCTGCCGTGAGTTGGTATGACGAAACAGCCGAAAAGGTGATGAAGAAAACCCAAAAACTCACTGGCGAAAAGCTTGACCAACTCTTGCAGCATTTAGATTGTACTGCGGCACAATTACCCGATTACGGTTATTACCCAAGCGGCAAAAAAGGCGAATACATCATTTACGAGAACCAAACCGACCTACGCGATAGCGAAAGCATTCCTTTAGCCGAAAACATACACGACTACTTTTTACGAGAAGTAAAACCGCATGTAGATGAAGCATGGATTGATTTGGAAAAGACCAAAATTGGCTACGAAATAAGCTTTAACAAGTATTTCTACCAGCACAAGCCCTTGCGCTCTATTGAAAAAGTAAGCGCAGAGATTTTGACGTTGGAACAAGAGAACGAAGGGTTGATTATGGACATTTTAAACTTGGCCTAATGGAAGTTGTAGCAACAAAAACAAGCTTTCAGAAATACCCCGCTTACAAAGATTCGGGGGTGGAATGGTTAGGAGAGATTCCTGAACACTGGACAATTGGAAAGCTTGGTACGCTTTTGAAGCCAATCTCGCTGAAAGGACAGCCAGATTTACCGTTGCTTTCGATAACACGCGAATTGGGCGTTATCGAAAGAAACCTGGATGATGACGAGGGCAATCATAATTTCATTCCAGATGACTTGTCTGGATACAAAGTGATTCGCAAAGGTCAATTTGGAATGAACAAGATGAAGGCTTGGCAAGGGTCCTACGGAATCTCACCAATGACTGGAATCGTAAGTCCAGCGTATTACATTTTTGATTTTACAAGCGAGATTGACCCTAACTTTTTTCACAAAGCTGTTCGGAGCAAGAACTATGTAGCGTTTTTTGGTCAAGCATCAGATGGAGTACGAATTGGGCAATGGGATTTAGCCAAAAGTAGGATGAAAGCGATTCCTTTTTTCATTCCCCCAAAAGAAGAACAAACCGCCATTGCCAATTTCTTAGACGACAAAACCGCCAAAATAGACCGTGCCATTGCCCAAAAAGAGCAACTGATTGCGCTGCTTAAAGAACGCAAGCAGATCATCATTCAAAATGCAGTTACCAAAGGTTTAGACCCAACGGTGAAGATGAAAGACTCTGGCGTGGAATGGATTGGGGAGATCCCGGAGGGTTGGGGGGTGAAGCCACTCAGGTTTATTGGTGCAACACAAAACGGAATTAGTGCTGGTGCTGAATATTTTGGAAAGGGATTCCCATTTGTTAGTTATGGAGATGTTTATAAAAACATTGAGATGCCCAAAGCCGTATCGGGGCTAGCCCAGTCCACAAAGCAGGATAGAGAAAATTACTCAGTAAGAAAAGGTGACATTTTTTTTACTAGGACCTCAGAAACGGTAGAAGAAATTGGTTTTTCTTCAACCTGTTTGGAAACAATAAACAATGCAACTTTTGCTGGCTTTTTAATTCGCTTTAGACCATCTAAAGGAGTTCTATCTCCTTCTTTTTCTAAATTCTATTTTAGTAGTGTTCTGCATAGGGCGTTTTTTGTGAAAGAAATGAATTTGGTAATCAGGGCTTCACTAAGTCAAGATTTACTTAAAAAGTTGCCCGTATTATTGCCTTCAATGATGGAACAGGAAGCAATCAGCAATTTCATCGAAACCCAATCCGCCAAAATCGACCAAGCCATTTCTCTACAACAAACACAAATCAAAAAGCTAAAAGAATACAAAGCCACGCTGATAGACAGTGCTGTAACGGGTAAAATAAAGGTTGGGTAGAGATGGAAAAGGTCTTTATAAGCAGCGTGCAAAAAGAGTTTGCAGAAGAGCGCAAGGCGCTGGTGCAGTACTTGCGCCAAGATCCTTTGCTCAGCGGCTTTTTTGAGCCATTTCTATTTGAAGAAGTGGCGGCTAATACGCACGCTCCTGGAGATGTGTATTTGGAGGAAGTAAAACGGTCAGCTATTTACATTGGTTTGTTTGGCGCGGACTATGGCTATGAAGATGCCGCAGGTATTTCGCCCACCGAACGGGAATACGACCAAGCCAAAAACGAGCACATTCCACGCTGGATTTACATTAAAGGGGACAATGAGTTGGCGCGGCACGAGAAAGAACAACGGTTTATTGCCAAGGTGGGCGAAGATGTTTCGCGCAAGCGTTTTGCAAATCTTGAAGAACTGAAAGCGGAGGTTTACAGCTCCTGTGTGCTGTACTTGCGGCAAACAGGCAAGATTGCTTCCCGCGATTTTGATGAAAGTCTATGCCAAGATGCTTCGCTGGAAAACATTGATGCAGAGAAGGTCAGCGTATTTGTAACCACCGCAAGGCTAAAACGAAATTTCCCATTGAAGGAAACCGCATCGGTTGAGCAGGTGTTGAGCCATCTCAATCTCTACCGCAATGGCAAAGTGGTGAACAGCGCCATTTTGGCCTTTGGCTTAAACCCGCAAAAATTCTTTACCACCGCTACGGTCAAATGCGCGCATTTCCATGGCTTTGTGGTCGAAAAGCCAATTCCAGATTATAAAGAATTTGGCGGAACGGTATTCGAAATGGCCGAAGATGCGGTTGACTTTGTGCTAGCCAAGGTTAGTCTGTCTACCGGTACACGAGATGTCGGAAATCAGGTAGCTACAGCGTATGAGGTTCCAAGAGCGGCTATTTCAGAGGCTATTATCAATGCGGTTGCACATCGCAATTACCACAGTAAAGGAAGTGTTCAGGTATCGGTTTTTAAAGACCGAGTTGAAGTGTCCAATCCGGGTGCGCTTCCTTCAGAATTGGGATTGAATGACCTGAGTGTTCCACATGCTTCTTATCCGCATAATGCACTTCTTGCTTCGTGTATGTTTCTTACGGGTGATATTGAGCGTTTTGGCACAGGCACACTCGACATTTTTAAACTGACCGAAGCACAAGGTCTTGCTACTCCTGTATTTAGTGCTGATGAGGGTTTCAAAGTTGTTCTATGGAGGCCTTCAGCCAATGCCGCACATGATACCGCACATGATGCCGCACATGATGCCGCGCATGATGCCGCACATGATGAGGTCATTTATCTACAAATAGATGAGCTGGCACACCGCGTAGTGTTCATATTGGACAGGGAACTAAGCAGAACCGACTTAATGGAGCAATTGGAACTGACCCACCGACAGAACTTCATGCTCAGTTACTTGAATCCTGCCTTGGAAAGTGACCTGATTGAGATGACCATGCCAGATAAGCCCACAAGCAAGAATCAGAAATACAGATTGACTAAGAAAGGTCTATCGCTTCAAAAGACTCTGAAACGAGATTGAATAAGAAATGAAAGAATATAAAATCATGGTGTTAGATAGTGTGGTAATGGGGGAAATTAAGGTTGGGTAATATGAGAAAGTTAGACAAGAACTCATTTATTGCCCAAATCAATGCTTTGAAAAACGCAGCAAGCGTTCAAGGTAAAATCTACCATACTATCCGAGTAGATGGTAATTCGGTTCGTTTTATAAGGCAAGGCAAATCTACAGCAGAACGTATAGATTTAGAAGAGCTCTTTGAGCTGTATCAAGCCATTGATTATCCTACCAATAAAGAAGCGCGGCTTTACATTTCTGGGAGAGTGCAATCTCCGGCTGTTTCCATTATCAATGCATTAGGTAAAGACAGGTCAGCTATCATTCCTAAAGCGCAGCAGAAGGTTGCTCCGGTGGTTAAGGTCACCAGAGCAAGCACAGAAAAAAGAGCGCCCTCCATCAATAAAGACAAAGACGAAACCCGTTTTTTTCAGGCTTTTGCAGAGGCCATTGGCATTGAATATCTGGTTTCTAAGAGTGTTGGAAAACCCATAGGTGCTGAAGATGCCTTTTTAACTGATGATTTTCGGAAGTACGGTTTTCCTGATGAGGTTGAGAAGAACTTTGAAACGTTTTTGGAAGAACTGAATTCAAATTTCAACTTTTCAGGTAAAAGCCTCGCTCACCACATTGATGGTTTGCTGGTTAATCATCCGCAGCTAGGTACCCGAATTGTGGAATTTGATGAAGAGCAGCATTTTACCCCTTCTTTATTCACCGTAATCAAGCAGCAGTCGCGGTCTGTCGAATTAGCATTTGCAGACTACTATTATTCGGTACTCGCAGACATAGATTACTTGAACGCTGAAGTACTGAAGAAGAATAGGGTAAAACACAGGTTCGATGTCTACCCTGCAAACCATAACAGCTTTATTGCCGCCATTGAATCAGAGAAGGTTTCTGGCTACATCAAGCCAAAAGAAAATGGCTTCAACTACGTTGGTGGCAGATTGGCTCAGAGAGCCTATTATGATTCATTGAGAAACGCTGCGCACCTCTCTCCAAAGAACCAAGGCTTTGGTCCGGTTCTCAGGTTTCCCAAGAAGTGTTTTGAGGATAAGGCTGGGGTGAATTTTTCTAGATTAGGCTTAGACCAGATAGAGGATTACATACGAGAGTGTTTGCTAGAACTGTATGGATTTGGCAACTAAAACAGAACAAATGGAAAAGGAAAAGCTAAAAGAATACAAAGCCACGCTGATAGATAGTGCAGTAACGGGTAAAATAAAGGTGCAAGAAGTATGAGTGTTCCTCAAGAAGTAGAACTGAAAATGATGACTCTAGGAGATTTGTTTTCAGATAATTCTGGCAACGGAAACAAAATCCAGCTGAAAATCCCTGATTATCAAAGAATCTATTCTTGGGAAGAAAAACAAGTCATGCGCTTGTTAAATGATGTGCACCAAATTGCAGATAAGCCCTATCACATGGGCACAATTATTCTGCACAAACGAAACAATGGCCAATATGAAATAGTAGATGGGCAGCAGCGCTTAGTTACCCTTACCTTGCTCTTGCTCGAACTACCAAAAGAGAGTGAAGCAACGCTAACATCCTTGGCTAATGCATATTTCGAATCAGAAGAAGCTCATCGTTATATTGCTTATAATAAGTGGCTGATTCAGAATTATTTAAAAACGAGAAAAATCAAAGCAGATAGCCTATTAAAGCAGCTACAGTTTTCCGTTTTGTTGCTTTGTAGTGAAAACTTAGATTTAGCTTACACTTTTTTTACGGCAAATGGTAACAGAGGAAAATCATTAAGCGATTATGATTTGCTTAAATCCCATCATCTTCGGTTTATTTATTTGCCTGAACAGGCTTTGCATCTTGCCGGAAGATGGGATAACCTTATTCGGCAGTCCGATAATAACAACCAAGAGAATGCCTTGGCGCGCACATTTGAAACCTGCTTGTTCAGGTCGAGGCAATGGATGCGAAATAGAACCTGGGATGAAGATGAAAAACGTAAAGTGAAAAATCACTTTGAAGCAGCGCTTATCATTCCAGAAATCCCTCCCTTTGGAGAACAATTTGATTTTTATGAAACCATACAAGGTGGAACACACTTTTTTGCCTTTGCAGAACATTTTATAGGGCGCTACAAAGAATTTCAACGAACTATTCCATACAAACAATTGCATATGCGCCTCAATTGGGAAAAACACTGGTGGTACAGAGATGTAATAGAAGCTTTATTATTCGCTTATTTTTTAAAATTTGGAATTCAATACCTCTGTGATGCTTTCGCGCTTATAAGTAAGAATGTGGCTCAACATAGGTTAACGACTTTTCGTGCCTATCTACATTCGATTCTTAAATACGTTTCTGATGGTGAAATAGTAATGATGATTGACCAAGCCACATCTCCCACCTTTTTTCTTGCAGAGCTAAAAGCGCTAAACGATGCTTTTCATGAACCTGAAGAGCTTTCTGGTACAAGACAACGGTTTAATAATCATTTGCAAGAAATTTACAAACAGCTTAATCCGTTAATGGCAATCAAACACGAATCAAATGACAGAAAATAGATTCACGCCTGCTACGATTGGTATGCACAAGTTTACTATCCCACTGTATCAACGCTTGTTTGAATGGGAGGAAGAGCAAGTGCAGCAATTATTGAACGATTTATTCTCTGCTTTCAAGACCAACAAAGAAAATCCTTATTACATAGGTGTGCTGACAGTGTTTAAAGAAGAGTCTCAGGGCAGATATTCCTTGGTTGATGGTCAACAAAGGTTTACTGTTCTGATGCTTATGGGTATAGCGTTGGGTTGGAGTGAGTTTCTAAAAGTTAATGACGAATTAAGACTTACATTTTTTGCAAGAGAAAATGATGAAACGTATCTAACATCGAAGGTGGATGATAATTTACCTGTCAAAGGTTATATAAACGCGAAAATGGATAAAGCTATAGAAGTTATTCATTCATTTTTAAGGAAAGAAAACACCTCGGAACAATTTAAAACTTACATAAAAGAATAAACCACATTTTTTATATCCGTCCTACCCGAAAATTATTCTTCTTTTGACTTAAACCGGTATTTTGAAGCGATGAATGAGGCCGGTAAGGGCTTAGAAAATCACGAAATTTTAAAAGTTCGCTTACTAAAGAAACTAGGAGAAAATGACTTTGACCAATGCACCAAGATTTGGAACATGGTCTCTCAGATGGATAAATGTTTGGTGCGTCAAAAAGAGAAAGAATTGGTTGAAGATTTTAAGAAGAGGATTTTCAATGCTTTTGCCAATCCTTTTCAAGTGTTAGCTCATGATAAAGACAGCGTTCAACAAAAAAGCGACACAATATCGAATATAAAAGCAGTAAGTAATAAACCTGCGACCAACGTAATCAATCGAGATGAAGGTGCAATACTAGATTTTCAAGAATTTTTATTGCTTGTACTCGCATTAACAATGGACAGTGTTTCAACTGGATTTGATAAAAATAAGCTGCTGAAAAGTTTTGAAGCGTTAGGAGATGAGCAAAAATTAATTAAGTCATTTTTCGATAATTTGTTGAAATATAGACTACTGTTTGATTACTTCATCATAAGAACCACCAGCACAGATGGAAGAACCACCACTTACTCTTTAAATTATTCTAATAGTTTAAAACAAGCTTTAATTCATTACCAATCAATGCTTAACGTAAGCACTTCATATAATATATGGCTAATACCGTTAATGAAGGAATTAGACAAAATTTCTAGTGATGAAAAAGCAAAAGACTTCAAGTTTTTGGATTTTCTCAAAACTTGGGATAACGAAAGGCACGGAGGAGAGATTCATCTAAACTATGGTTCAATTAGCAGGTACTGGTTTTGGCGTTTAGATTATTACTTGTGGGAAAGAAGAGACGAACTTTTTGAAAGTAAGGCAAAGGAAATCGCCAATCACTATGTGTTTCGTCCAAATAGGTCTATTGAGCACATCGCACCACAAACCCCAAAATCAAATAGCTCCGTCAATTTGAAGGAATCACTATTGCACACTTTTGGAAATTTAGCGATGATATCTTCGGGGCAAAATTCCAGTTTGCAAAATGAATCGTATGAAATTAAAAAGGCTTATATAGCCTCATTCATTAATGGCAGTGTTGGCGGTAGTATAGAAAGTTTGAAAATGCTGAAAATTTTTGAATTTGAAACTTGGAATGAAGAAAATGTAAAAAAACATCACGATGATATGATCGAAATATTCATTACATCATTTGATAAGGAATCATTAAAGAAAGCTTTGAAGAAATTAAAATTTCACAATGAGTCCATCCCAAACTGACGAACAAGCCTTAGAATCTGCCATTGAAAAAGCCTTAACCGGCACTTGCTTGGAAGACTTGCAGGCAGCGGGCAATTCCGTCCAAGAAGCACCAGCACTGTACCGCGCTAGTAATGGCTATTACATTGGTGATACCAACGATTTTAATCCTAAGTACGCCTTAGACGAAGCACGCTTTTGGCATTTTTTAGAGGAAACCCAAAAGGAAGAACTCGAAAAGCTGCAACGCGCTTCAGATTGGAAACTGAAAATACTTGAACGCTATGACCGTATGGTTAAGAAGTATGGTATTCTGCGTTTGCTACGTAAAGGTTTAGAGGTAGACGATGCGCATTTCACTTTGCTTTATCAACTACCAATGGCAAGTAGTAGCCAAGCGGTAAAGGTCAATTTTGAGAAAAATGAGTTTAGCGTTACGCGTCAAATACACTATAACCTAGACAACCCACGCGAGGAAATAGACATGGTGATTTTTGTCAATGGTTTGGCCATAGCCACCTTAGAACTCAAAAATCAATGGACGGGACAAAACGCCAAGGTGCATGGCATCAAGCAATACAAATACGATAGGGACATTCGTCAACCGCTGCTCAATTTTGGGCGTGCAATCGTTCACTTTACGTTAGATACAGATGAAGTTTACATGTGCACCAAGTTGGATGGCAACAAGTCTTTCTTCCTTCCCTTCAACAAAGGACATGAAGATGGCAAGGGCAATCCTCCCAATGCTTTCGGACATAAGTCGGCCTACCTGTGGGAAGAAGTATTTGCCAAAGAAAGTCTGGCCAATCTCATTCAGCATTTCGTTCGTTTTGATGGTAAGGTAACAGATGCGCTTAGCAAGCGCACCCTATTCTTTCCACGTTATCACCAAATGGATGTGGTGCGTAAACTACTTGACCACGCTTCTAAAAACGGTGTTGGTCATACGTATTTGATTCAGCATTCTGCGGGTTCTGGTAAATCCAATTCCATCACCTGGGCTGCCTATCAACTTATAGAAACCTATCCCGAAAGAGAAGAGCTGCCGGGTTCCAATGGCATTCAAAATCCATTATTCGATTCGGTCATTGTAGTAACGGATAGAAGATTACTGGATAAGCAACTACGAGATAACATCAAGGAGTTTTCAGAGGTAAAGAATATTGTTGCACCAGCCTATTCATCCAAAGAGTTGAAAGACAGTTTGGAGCAAGGCAAAAAGATCATCATTACTACTATTCAGAAGTTCCCATTCATTGTAGATGGTATTTCAGACCTCAGCAATAAGCGTTTTGCAGTTATCATAGATGAAGCACACAGTTCGCAAAGCGGAACAGCGGCTGGTAAAATGAACCAAGCCATGGGAGTGGGCGCCAATGAGGATGAAGAAGAAGATGATGCCCAAGACAAAATTATAAAAGCCATGCAAGCCCGTAAAATGAAGGGCAATGCATCTTATTTGGCATTTACGGCTACTCCTAAAAACGCAACATTAGAGCGTTTCGGCATCAAACAGGAAGATGGTTCTTTCAAACCATTCCATCTGTACGCTATGAAGCAAGCCATTGAGGAGGGCTTTATCCTGGATGTATTAGCCAACTACACTACTTACAAAAGTTATTATGAAATAGAGAAGTCTATTGAGGACAATCC
>Ga0222629_1000509_pt1 | contig 11899 bp, 10 predicted proteins | sample AntAcemetagenom1_FD_179847 | JGI IMG/M metagenome (GOLD analysis project Ga0222629, IMG submission 179847) | Saline water microbial communities from Ace Lake, Antarctica - #1 | ecosystem: Environmental > Aquatic > Non-marine Saline and Alkaline > Saline | place: Antarctica: Ace Lake | collected... | reverse complement strand
AATATGTGACCTTGTTTCAAAGGGACAGAAGTGGAGGAGGAGTCTGTGCTGAATCTCATCTTTATTGCCCGGATTAAGAACCTTTGACTCAACTTTAAAAGACTAGGATTGTGATTTAACGTATTGTGTGCAATTGATGTTATGCTGCCAACCGTCTCCACTCCTAGTGAAAATCAACCTGTCACCCAGAACATGAATGGATGTGTCTTAAGGTCAGCTCTTTAATTCTGACCTCCAATCTTTGACCACAACCCTTCAAAAATCCAAAAAAAAAGCCCCACTCATTGAGCCAGGCTTTCTATTAAGGGGACCTCTATTTATTCCGAATGAGGCTCCCGATGCGCTATTTTGAATTCAGGCAAGGCAATTCGAAAGATAATATCCGTAGCTGCTTGATTGAGAATTAACGCAGTATGAATTTAAAAGAGCCATCGAAATTTGAACCCACGTGCGGTAGAAATTGCACAGTCCATGAGCGAATATATAGAGGTCCCCTTAATTCTAAACGTGGTTACTTCTGGACAATCAAAGTCTCAGTAAACACAATGTTATTGCCCTTCGAAACCTTCACAACATACGTTCCGTTGCTCAATTCTGAAGAAGGGAATTGGAATTTGTTGCCTGTAGCATTGCGTTCCAAAACAATCTTTCCGCTCAAATCAAAAACGGTGACCATCGCATTCTGCAATTCATTTGGAATATCAATGGTGATTTGACCTGAGGCAGACGGATTAGGATACATATTTACCTTTCTTCCTGCTTCGGCAGCTTCGCCGTCGTAATTTTTCATCATATCGATCTGAAGCTCACGTGTAATCGTTGCCAGTTTCGCCAAATCAATGTCGCCCCAAAGGGCTGCAATTACGAAACCGTCATCGCCACCAGCAATAATGAGGACTTCTTTAACAACACCATTGCGCTCATTGATTAAGATTTCTGCTTTTCCTTTTTTGTCATCGATGGTCATTAGATTCTCGAAATTTCCGCCAGCTCTTTGAACAGCGCTTTGAAACGTTGCATGTACATTTTGCATGCTATCTGAAGCCACAATGCTAACACCTTCAATCATGCCAAAAGCGTCAACCATTTCTTGGTCTTCAATGTTTTCTACTTCAATGTGATTCGCCATTTCAAACATCTTTCCAGAAATGGTGATCTTGGTGAAATCATCATTTGCTGCGAAATCTGAATAAATACGGTCAATTGGATTTTGTGCGAAGGCCCCAAGTGTTAATGCAACTCCCAAAAGGCTAAATAGGATCTTTTTCATAGGTATAAGATTGATTCAATTTACGATTCTTTCATTGGAGACGACCCTGCATTCAACTTGTTACAAGCTGATGTGGTATTAACTTCCATTAACACGTTTCGCCCTGCATCTGAAAAAAAAACTATGGTGCAATGTTCCCTTAGAGTACTAACAATCAAATGAGACGGTGTACCTTTGTTTTATGGCGTGGAAAGATTCAAAATTGTACTCGATAGTAAAGTTCAAATGCCCGAAATGTCGCGAAGGCGACCTCTTTGCAGAGAAGAACTCTTACAAGTTCAAAACCTTGATGGACATGCCTGCTGAATGTCCGAAGTGCAAAGAGGATTACAAACGAGAGCCAGGATTTTATTTTGGAGCCGCTTATGTGTCGTACGGATTGACCGTAGCACTCTGGGTAGCTTGTGCAGTAGCGCTTATGACCTTCAATGCCATTGGATTAATTGAATACGGATTTTCAACGCATCCGCTAACCCTAATTATCACAGGGGTTTTGACGTTAGTTGTGCTGCTTCCTTTGATAGCAAGAACTGCTAGAGCAATTTGGATCGGTACGTTTGTCAAGTATGATCCAGCGAAATCAAAAAGACATCAGTCTTAAAGTTTAGACAAAAATAAAGGGTCACTCCTCAGTGACCCTTCTTGCTTAACCTAAATTTTTTTACTTAAATGCTTAAGTATGAGAAAAGGCCGTTGCCTTCCCTGGACTCTTAATTACGCAAGCATTTTCAGAAGGTTACAAAAAGGATGAAAAAAGTGAGCAATTAAATCAGGGTTTCATCTCACCAGATCAACTGGTCTTCTTTTCCCTTATTCATGATTTTGCCCTGAACCTTAATTGACTCCTTATGCATGAATTCGAGGTACTTCGCCATAAACTCCTCTGGAATATTCAGTGATTTTGCAGATTCAGTGCGCGAAGTAAGAATTTCTTTCCATCGCTCCAGTTGAAGAATGGTCAAGTCATTTTCCTTCTTGTATTCGCCAATTTGATCTATTAGGTCGAAGCGCTGCGCTAAAAGACGAAGCAATCCATCATCAATCGCATCAATTTTTGAACGAAGTGAATGAAGGCGGTCAGCCACCTCCTGTGATGCAGTTTCAGTTGAGCGAAGATGAAGTGACTTTATCAATTTATCGAAATTAGCAGGGGTCACCTGTTGTTTCGCATCACTCCAGGCCTCATCAGGAGTGGGGTGAGATTCGAGCATCAATCCGTGCAGACCTAAATCCATGGCCTTTTGAGCTACAGAGGCAAGCATGTGTCTATTGCCACAAATGTGACTTGGGTCGCAAAGAATTGGTAGTCCCGGAATTTCAGCCTTGAGGGCAATAGGGATCTCCCACATCGGAATGTTTCTGTAAGGACTAGGAAGATTGCTTGAAAAGCCACGGTGCATCGCCATCACTTTTGTGATTCCGTTCAAAACCAATCTTTCAATCGCACCTATCCACAGTTGAAGATCAGGATTGATTGGGTTTTTGACAATCACGGGGATATCCGTTCCTTTCAGCGCGTCAGCAATTTCTTGCACAGAGAATGGATTAACCGTTGTGCGTGCTCCAATCCAAAGCACATCAACACCTGCTTTTAATGCAAGCTCAACGTGCTGTGCGTTGGCCACTTCTGTGGTAGTGGGGAGGTGATGCGCCTTTCCGGCGTCAACCAGCCATTTCAATCCAACTGCGCCAACGCCCTCAAATGAATTCGGACGGGTACGTGGTTTCCAAATACCCGCGCGAAACAGTTGAACTTTTCCTGTTTGACTCAGTGCCGAGGCAGTCGCATGAACTTGCTCTTCGGTCTCAGCACTACAAGGGCCTGAGATGATTAATGGTTTATTGGCTTTGAAGGGCCATTCTTCTACACTTGAGATCTTCATTCAGTAAGTAAAGCACACAAGGTGCGTTGTTGTTCAAAGGTAGGGAGAAGAATAGATTTTTTACGATTTCGAAGGTTTCTCTGAATAGCGGTAATTATTCAATACCACCCCCGCATCCATCTGTTCAATCAGTTTGAATCCCATTTTCATTATAGCCTTTGAAGCGGCATGTCCTTCTTCAACAAAACCATGAACGGCCTCCAATTCTAGATCATCAATGCCATAATGCTTCAAGCGATTCATCACTTCGTAACCAAAGCCATTTCCCCAGAATTTTGTACTCAAATGGCATCCCACGTGTGTGACGTCTTTGAGGCTGAAAAGGTTTAAATTGCCTGTGCCAATGAATGCATTTGTTTCTTTGTGCCGAACAACCCAAAATCCCACTTCCTCTTGATTGGAGATGATCTTTTGTTGTAAAAAGCCACGAAAAAAGGCTTCACCCTTAGTGCGAAGTGGCGCAATAAACTTGGCCGAATCTGGTTCTTGATACATTTTCAAGATGTCTTCAAAATCATGCTCAGAGAGCGGAAGGAGCACAGTTCGTTTCGCGAAGAGTTTCATTGTTGAGACATAGATGCATAAATGTAACAGATGTTACCCTCAGTTTGAGACAAGTATGGCACCTTTGTTCTTAGAAACGAATTTATTCCAAAAGAGATAACATGGCACAAACCATTAAAGAGATGCTCACCACTGGAGCTGTTGTAATAGATGTTCGCACCCCGGATGAATTTCAGGGCGGAAACGTTGCGGGATCATTGAATTACCCATTGCAAGATATTCAAGGAAAAGTAGACGACTTAAAACAATTAGGGAAACCACTAGTTCTATGTTGTGCAAGGGGGATTCGAAGTGGAATGGCAGCAGCTTTTCTAAAAACACAAGGGATTTCCTGTGAAAACGGTGGTGGCTGGCTAGAAGTGAATGCATTAGTTTAACAAAGACGAAATATGAAACTCAACAACTTATTTGCCCTGTTCTTCATTTTCCTATTCACTTCATGCACCATTGATGCGCCAGTTGATGCGCCAGGAAAAACGCCAGGTGATTCTCTGACAGATGAAAAAAATGTTCGCGAAATCAATAAGCACGAAGACCTAAACGTGGCTGAATTCAAGGCGAAAATAACTACGGCCGAACCCTTTCAACTTTTAGACGTGCGCACACCAGAAGAATGTGCTGAAGGAATGCTCGATAATGCTTTGGCAATGGATTTTTATGAGGATTCTTTTGAAGCAGAGTTGAATACGTTAGACCCCAATGTTCCAGTACTTGTTTATTGCCGGTCAGGTGGACGAAGCGGAAAAACCATGGACATATTGCAATCAAAAGGATTTGTTGAAGTCTACAACTTAGACGGAGGAATCACAGCTTGGGGAGAGGCAGGTGAAGACATTGTGAAATAGACGGGGCAGACCGATGTCTCCCCTTAGCCGCCCATGGTCCCACGAGCTGAGCCGCGCATGATCCCACGAGCTGAGCTCGTGGCTACTACATCCAATCGAGGTAGGTTTTAAATCTCGTTAAATAAAAATAAACAATTCATTACCCTCCCCTTCGGCCTTGTCTTCTGCCCCGGAGAAGGTCAAACTGAAAATCCGCAATCGAAATCCACTGATGTAGGGTTGGCCCATCTGGCCCAACCTTTGGATAGAGATAGGATTGAAGTTTAGAGCTTCAAGGAAAGACGACAGAGCCTTGATTTTTGCTCCACTTTGTATTCAGACAAAGTGGAATAAGAAAGAGAAAATAATCATGTTTGCTTTGTGCTCGCATATCTCGTACCTAACGGCACGAAATGGCTAATCAGGAGCTCTGTTGCTACCTATATATAGTCCCTACGGGACAATGGATTAGTACAAAGCGAGAAAAAGAGAATAAAGACGAGAATCGAAATCGGGTTTTGGAAATCGACTTTCCGAGGATGTTCCCACGAGCTGAGCTCGTGGCTACTACAATCAACCGAGGTAGGTTTTTACCCCTGATCAAGAAAAAGAAAATTAACCTTTGGAAAAGAAAAAACCCCAATCCCTTTCGGGACGGGGGTTTAACATCTTAAAGTGCCCAGAGCGGGACTCGAACCCGCACGCCCTAAAGGACACATGGCCCTCAACCATGCCTGTCTACCAATTTCAGCACCTGGGCAGATGCCCCGACTTCGTCGGACGCGTGATTCATCGAATGTCTAACTCAACCGAGGCTTTTAGCAAGCCTAGAGGTCAGTACTAACCGGATGGTTACCGGCTCTCGACTTTGCATAAAATCAAAACATACGTACATTAAAAAGGCAGTCGTAACTGCCTTTTTTGGTCTCTCAACCTTTGTGACCCCGCTGGGGCTCGAACCCAGGACCCGTACATTAAAAGTGTACTGCTCTACCAACTGAGCTACAGGATCAGTCCCTCAAATGGGGGTGCAAATATACTGCAAGTTCTATTAACTGTGCAAGCACTTCCGCTGTAATTATTTTGTTTTTTTTTGATCAACTTCTATCCCACGATTGGCGCACGTTTGAACTCTTTTGTTGGGTCAAAAAGTTTGCGGTAGGTGATGTATGAACGCGATTGTTCCGCTCCTAAATTTTCTGCGATGTGCATCATTTTCGGATTGAAGTCGCCTATCCATGTCAATGTGGTCGTATGATAACGTTTCAAAGACACAATGTGATCTCCAGACCATTTAATCAGCGCGCCTTCCAATCCTTTGCCATGATAAGCCCGGTCAACCCCAAAGACAATGCCTACCATGATGTCTGATGTACGCATGAGCTTATGGTACAAGAATTTCAACTTCCCAATCCAATTCAGGTTGCCTTTTACATGTCTGAAAATCTGGTTGAGCTCAGGAATGTTCACGTAAAAAGCCACAGGCTTATCTTGATGGTATAAGAAGACTATAATGTCTCTATCTACCACGGGCTTCAGTGAATCCATGATTTTTTTCGCTTGAGCCAAAGGCATACTCTTGAAACCATGGTGTCCGCCCCAAGCGTTGTTGTAAACGGCACAGAAATCTTCAGCTACCTGATCCCACGTTCTCCCGCGAATATTTGAAATGCGGTAATCAGGGTCACTCATTAAGGCGTCGTGTTTTCGCACAAATACATCCTGAGTAGGTACGTACAAATCACGCTTATAAATGTACTGGTTGAAATAAAGCTGATAGCCGTTCTCTTCAAAGAAGGACTGGTAGTAGGGCGGATTGTAATTTAATGCGTAACTCGGGATGTCAGTAAAATTGGTCACCAACAATCCCCAAAAGCGGTCTTTTTCGCCCAGATTAATAGGTCCATCAACGGCTTCCATGCCATTTTCCTTCAACCAAGATTCGGCCTCCTTAAAGAGCATTTTAGCTGCTTTTCCATCATTGATGCATTCGAAAAAGCCAATTCCACCTGTTGGCTGCTCCATTCCCTCAGAGTACTTCTGATTCACGAAAGCAGCAACTCTACCAATGTAGATACCTTCATGCTCTAGTACCCATCTGTCAACTTTTCCATTCCGAAGGGACCGATTTGATTCAACATTGAACGTCTTTTCAATGTCTTGGCGTAAATGAGGTATCCAATTGGAATCTGCTTTGTAAATGAGCGACGGGACATCGAGGAAAAGCCTTGCTTGAGCCGTCGTTTCTACAAGAATTAGTTTCATTCAAGATGATTTTTACTGGGCGAAAATACGATTTTCATCCTGTTGAGCACTACTTTTTGAAATGGGCAGGCCTCTGTTGTAGCTCAGCTTCGCCGCTTCGTGATCATATTCGTACTTTTGTAGATCGAGAAGCAACTTTCTCCTTGAAATGAGCATCTAGTAACTGTAACCTGGAATTTTGAATCAAATGAAAAGAAATTGGTCTTTGATTATTGCGCTCTTCGCTTTCGCGAATTTAAGTGCTCAATCAACACTTCCTACTGAAAAAGTAGAAGCAGCTTTCGGACAAGAGGTATTTGCTGATTGGTCTGAAAATCAACCGAATGAAATTAAATTGTCTGCCTTCTTCGCAGAGCATGGATGGAAATTCAATGAACTTGCAAAAGTACCTGCGAACATTCTTCAAATTGAAGACCTTCAGCCTCAAACGGAAGGAGTAGTAAAAATGACCGCAGCATCTTTTGACCCTGCTACTTTCAATCCCCTTTTGTACAAGATTCAACTGAATGATAAGCTTCCAACATACTTCCAAGTTGGAGATGAAGGAGTTCTTTTCTTTTTTAGCACAGAGCGACTTCAAACGTTATTTAATCGTTACCAGATCAATCAGCAAGCCTTAAATAATTAAACCTGTAGCCATGAAAAAGATATTATTCCTATTGGCATTTATGCCTTTCGCTATGCAGGCACAAGAAACTTCTGTTGCAGCTGGTAGCTTTACTGGTTGTGGAGGGTTCCTTGTTGATTCTGGATTGAGCGCTGCTGATTATGGGGCAAACGAAAACCATACCATTACCATTTGTGCTGAGGCGCCAGAAGAGGTGATCAACCTTTACTTTAACCTTTTCTCCCTCGGAGCTGGGGATGAGCTTTCAATTTATGATGGACCAGATACGGGATCTCCTCTAATTGGAACATATACTGGTTTCGAACTTCAAGCTCAAGACGTCTATAATAGTGTTGACAATACGAGCGGTTGCTTGACGGTAGTCTTTACTTCTGATGCCACTGAAATGGGGAATTTCGTTGCTGAAATGAGCTGCGGATATCCTTGTGAGCGTCCATACGCTGTTGTTGAAACAAGTGAAATAGAACCAATTCGTATTTGCCCTGGCGAAGAAGTTACATTTGATAGTTCTCCTTCTACTGTAGCTGAAGGATTTGAATTGATCTCTTGGGATTGGGATTTTGGTGACGGAAACATCAATGATACTGACGGAGCTGAAACAAGCCACTCTTATGAATTTGCAGGGGCATATAAGGTGCAGCTCGCGTTAACAGACAACAATGAGTGTGTGAACAACAACTTAACTGATGTGCTTATTCTTGTATCTACAGATCCTGATTTCAGTGGAACTACTGAAGATATTGAGATTTGTGTCGGACAAGAGCTTCCATTGAACGGTGTTGTTACAGGAGTTACGTGGGATGGAACACCAGATGTTGATCTTGGAGGTGAGTTATTTATTCCAGATGATCAAGAGCAATGTTTTGAAAGTGGAATCACTTTTACGCAGTTTCTGCCCAATGCAGTAGTGGAATCTCCAGATGATATTGAAAACTTCTTTATCAATTTTGAACACTCGTTTATGGGAGATTTGACCATTTCATTTATTTGTCCTAACGGACAGTCAATTGCTGTTCACCAGCAAGGTGGCGGTGGAACTTTCCTTGGGGAACCAGTTGATAATGACGGAACACCACTTGCACAAGGTTTAGGGTATGATTACTTCTGGTCACCAGATGCAACGAACGGAACTTGGGCGGATGAAAGTGGGGGTGGAACTCTTCCAAGTGGAACTTATGATAGCGCACAGCCATGGACATTACTCGAAGGTTGTCCCCTGAATGGTACCTGGACTGTTGAGATTTGTGATTCTTGGGGGTCAGACAACGGATTTATCTTTGACTGGACCATTAATTTCGATCCAGACTTGTTCCCAGATCCAATTGTGTTTACTCCTATCTTCGGACAAGAATGTGATTCAACATTTTGGAGCGGACCATCTATTACCGAGACCAGCGCTAACTGCAACGATGTTGTTGTGCAGCCAACTGAGCCAGGAACTGAAGTGTACATTTTCTCTGCTACGAACAACCACGGCTGCACCTATGAGCAAATTGTGAACGTAATTGCAGTGCAAGGGCCCATAGCTTCAACTACAAGCATAGAATACTGGTGTGGTAATCCAATCAACTTGACAGGTAATATTGATAATCCTGAAGCAGGCACAAACTACACGTTCGAATGGTCTCCAGCAGATGCCTTTTCTAACCCAAATGCTGAAAACCCACTGCTCCAGAATATGGACGAAGGAACCCAATATACCCTTACTGTGTTTCCTGTAGGAGCTCCTGAATGTGCTTCTTCTTCAACTGTAAACGTTCAAATTCCTGAACCTCCAGTGGTTTTTGATCCAGATGAGGTTTTCTCTTGCCTGGGACAAACAGTATTGCTAGTTGCTCCAAATCAGCCAGCTGGTTGGGATTACAATTACGCATGGACTGAATCAGAAAATAGTACGACTGTAATTGGCTCGAACGGCGGATTGGAAGTTACTGAATCTGGTATCTACCAGTTAGAAGTATTCATGCTAGCTCCTTGTAACTATAGTGTGTCAGAAGAAATAGTTGTGGTATTTGAATCATGTGATATCGGCCCTATTCCAAACGTGATCTCTCCTAATGCAGATGGGAAAAATGATTTCTTCCGTGTTGAAGGACTTGATTTCTTTGATGATAGTACACTTGAGGTCTACAACAGATGGGGTGGATTGGTTTATGAATCATTAGATTATAATAACAATTGGAGCCCAAATGAAGACGAATTGTCTGATGGAACTTATTACTTCATTCTTGGCGTTAACTTCCCAGAGGGAATGGAGATGTTCAACGGTGAATTAACAGTTTTGAGAAACTAACTGTTTCTCGAATTCTGCCTGTTTGAAAGGGTCATCGAAAGGTGACCCTTTTGTTTTTTATGCAAATCTGACTTTGCCCTTATACAGTGATATTTATTTTAAGTGCCCACACTCTCAACTCTTGACGCCTATACTCCAGACGCTAGACTGTTAGATAGTATATTTGATGCATGAAGTACAAGGACGCCCCAGAGGAACTAGGAAAGCTTGCCGTGCTGCTCCAGTTGGAGAAGAAAGTGGAAGAAGATCGGTTGAAGTCTATTCTTGCAAACCGTCCCATCAAAGAGCGAAAAGCCGAAGGACTTACCTGGTATCCCGTTCAAGTTGTAGAAATGGGTTTCCTTTCTAGCGGACAGCCGCATGTAACAGTTGAAAGAACAAAAGGAGACTATCCTGCGCACCAATTTCAATCAGGGAGTCCTGTCTTTCTTTACCGCGCAAACAATGAAGGGGAAAGGTACAAGGCCATCATTATTGCATATTCAGATTTTCATTTGAAGCTGAGTCTTCAGGAAGAAGACTTGCCAGATGGCTTGCGGGAAGATTCATGGGTTGTAGAATCGAGGTTCGATGACCGCGCCTTCTTTGAAATGGAACGCGCGCTGAACGTAGCCATCAATTTGGAAAAGGGAGATCAGAAGCATTTACGCGATGTCATCCTTGGGTATAAAAATCCGTCTGAGCCATTGCCAAATGAAGGTTGGAAAGTCTCTCAAGCCTTGAACACCTCTCAAACAGAGGCTGTGATCAATGCGCTTACTGCTGCTGAAGTTGCTGTAGTACACGGACCTCCAGGTACAGGAAAGACAACTACACTGGTAGAAATTGTTCGCCTTGAAGCAAAAACAAAATCGCCCATCTTGGTTTGTGCACCCAGCAACGCGGCTGTAGATCATCTTACGGCCCAACTGGGAAAGAAAGGATTGAAAGTGGTTCGCCTTGGGCATCCAGCTAGATTGAGTGATGAGGTCATGGTGCATGCCTTGGATACTCAATTAGACAAGATGCCAGAAATGAAAACGGCGAAAGATTTGCGCAAAAGAGCTGCTGACGCGAAAGATGCAGCAGGTAAATTTAAGCGTTCTTTTGGTGCCGAAGACCGCGTAGAGCGGAAATCCAATAGGGAAGAGGCACGGGCCATGTTCAAAGAAGCTAGAGAGCTTGAGCGTTGGGCTGAACAGAAACTGATTGGTGAAGCGGATGCTGTTACTTGCACGCTTGTAGGTGCTTCTGATGTGAGAATTAGGGCGAAGGAGTTTGAGTTGTGCATCATTGATGAGGCAGGACAATCACTTGAACCTTCTGCATGGATTCCAATCCTCAAAACGAAAAAACTAATACTTGCTGGAGATCCACACCAACTTTCCCCAACGGTGAAATCAGAGCAAGCAGCAAAAAAAGGACTGAGCACTACCATCCTTGACAAGGTCATAGAACGCACCCATACTTCAGTCTTGCTTAAAGAACAATACCGCATGAATGCACAAATCATGTCGTATTCGAATTCGTGTTTTTATGAAAACGAGCTCATCGCACATGCTTCTGTTGTAGATGAAACCCTTGGGTCTGATGAACTCGCTATTGAGTTCATTGACACTGCAGGTTGCGGATATGAAGAAGAGTTTGAAACTGAAGGTTCCAGTAAAAGGAATCCAGAAGAAGCAAGGTTGATCATGCGTCACTATGCGCAGCTGAAAGACAAATTTGGAGGTGAAATCAAATCTGTAGGGATGATTACCCCTTACCGCGCTCAGTTGGATGTAATCAGGGAGTTGACCAATACATTTCCTGAAATTACCGTGCAAACCGTTGACGGATTCCAAGGTCAAGAGCGCGATGTCATTTACATTTCATTGGTGCGAAGCAATACCTCTGGCCAATTGGGGTTTCTTACAGATTACCGAAGAATGAACGTAGCCATGACCCGCGCCATGCGAAAGCTAGTGGTTGTTGGCGATTCTGCCACGCTGGGAAATGATTCCTTCTTCAGTGGTTTCCTTGAATACATAGAACAAATTAATGCCTACCGCTCTGCTTGGGAATGGATGGAGTAGGGATGGGAGGTTCGAAATCGAAAATCGAAATCGAAATGGTGAATGGATAGACAACGTCTCTATTGGACAAAATGTAGCCACGAGCTTCGCTCGTGGGAAACGGAAACTACACTCGTGG
>Ga0222629_1000507_pt1 | contig 11901 bp, 15 predicted proteins | sample AntAcemetagenom1_FD_179847 | JGI IMG/M metagenome (GOLD analysis project Ga0222629, IMG submission 179847) | Saline water microbial communities from Ace Lake, Antarctica - #1 | ecosystem: Environmental > Aquatic > Non-marine Saline and Alkaline > Saline | place: Antarctica: Ace Lake | collected... | reverse complement strand
CAAGGTGGAGGCGATCCATGGAGAGAGATTCATGACCAGGGAAGCGATGCGCCAAGCCGTATTCGAGTACATTGAAGTGGATTACAATCGAACCCGCCGACACAGTGCCAATGGCTTTATCAGCCCCCGAAGCATTTGAGGCAAAAAAAGTCGCTTAATGGCGTGTCCACTGTTGATGGGCAGGATCACTGGGGAGTACCACGCTAGCCTCGTTCCTTATCAGCCGTTTCCAACCAGCGATGGTCAGTTGATCATTGCTGCCGGCAACGACGGGCAGTATGGGCGTCTATGTGAAGCGCTTGGTTTGGCTGAACTTGCAGCCGATCCGAAGTTCGCAACCAACCCCATACGCAATGCCAATCGCGAAGAACTCGTCGAACAGTTAAAGGCGTCTACCCGCACTTATTCCAGCAAGGAGCTACAGGCATTGTTGCGAGGCATCAAAGTACCCTGTGGGTCAATACAAACGATTGACCAGGTGTTCTCTGATCCACAAGTGCTTGCCAGAGGCATGGTGGTTGATCTCACGCACGCCAAATACGGAGCAGTAAAAACGGTAGCGAACCCGATAAAATATTCTGTCACCAAAGTGGAATATCACAAAGCGCCGCCTAGCCTGGGAGAGGATACGAACCGTGTGCTGCAGGATGTTCTTGGACTGTCTGCCGAGCGCGTGGCGCAATTGCGGGAGCAGGGCCTTGTCTAGCTGCCGCTGCTGCATCGGACATGTCTAGCGCCTCTATGGGCCAGGAGTCTGGGTGGTGTCGATATTACCTCCTATCAGTTGGCCAAATTCACTCTGCCACTACAAATTTAGATGGCTCTAAATAACGCTAATGGATGAGGCATACTGGACCCAGATGTTGCCCACGCACGAGTGGCTAGGGTTTGCTCTGGCACGCCTTCATCAAGTAGATCCAGCATGAGTTGAGGGTCAAATACGGGGCCAAGGGGATCATCAGCATACGCCTGTGTATGCATGAAATCGGTAGCCTCTTGGGCAGTAGCAAAGTTATCGACTTGAAGTTCGGCAAATGCGCCGTCTGGGTCGCGGTAATAAAGTGATGTCGTTGGTCCATGCTGCACAGGCACTTGCGGTGTAATGCCAAGTGACTTCAGGTATGAGTAATGATCGAGTAGGGCGCGCAAATGCGGAAAAGTGAAAGCAGTGTGCATCAGCCCTGCAGAATTGAGGGGCTTTTCAGCCACGCCTCCTGGAGGCGTTATAAAAGCCAAGCGATGATGTTCGTCGTCATAAGTAATAAAACACATCATCTCGTTTTCAAAAACCACCTCTGCATTCAGTACCGTGCAATACCAGTCGCGCATTTCAGTAATTTTGTTCGTGTTGACCACATAATGTGCAAGTTTGAGTGATGGATTCATTTAGTGTACTCCGATAAATTTGCGGGCAAAAAAACGATTATTTCACCTTGATTATAATAAGTATAAATGCGCGTTAGCTGTTTCAATCAGCGCACAAAAAAACGTCGGCGTGTGCATACTCAACCGTAATCCTAGCATTATCAAGTCTGTTAGAGTCGATGCAGTATGCTTTCGCCAGACGGTCATGCCACCGACGAACGCAAGCGACCCAAGCAAACACAAATTTACCACCTCGTAGAGCAGTGTTACCCCACCCTGATTGAACGGTTGGATGCCCAAGTTAAGAGCCCGCCTTTTTTCGCGCGCTATGAAATAGACAGTAACGAGACAACAGTGATGCCAAACATTATGGTTAGTCTCCTGATGTTGCTAATGGTTGGTTGTATTGGCAGCGTCTCAGCGTTGCCCGTGACAGGAGCCAACACTGTCATAGCCGATGGTCGTCAGTGGGCACAGGTGGATCTGTTCAGCAATCTCAGGTCGTAGGTACGCTAGACGTAGCAACGACTAACCTTTAGAAGGATTCTACGTTCTTACAGAACCTTTGGAACAGAATACAGGCACTTGGTTCGTCCGGGAGCACGCTACTAATACCGTGGCGAGTCCCGCAACCTTAGCCTTGTTTTGCACTGCGCTGGCATGGCTCGACTTTGGGCGTCGCAAACGGACGTCGATCTGTTAGCGAGAAAGCGGTAGGGTATGCGAGCTCTTGTGTTGACGTGTCACAAATTTCGTCTAAGGTTGAAAAACCCAAGAGACAATTTAATGTCGACAATAAAAAAGAGCGTACAAGCATGAATAATAGTAGCCTGGCGCTAAAGCACCTATTGCTATATTCTTTTTCTTTTATTTTGGTTTTTGGCTTTTGCAGTACAAACGAGGCCTCGCTCCTGAAGTACGATGTGGGCTTTGACGGTGCCGATGTCGGGCACATGATTTTCGATTCTGAGCTTGGTGTGGGTAGCCAAAATCTCTGGGATTCGCTTATCGATTGGAATCTTAGCTGGCTTGGGGTTCAGTTCACCTCTGGCAATAGTCAAGCTGCAGAAAATCGCCTGTTTGTTGCTAACGCAGCAGGCACTCCGATCAAAGATGTCGAGGAGGAGCTTGTCTTCGTCTGCATTAGCACTTATTGTAAAGTAGTCGGTGCTGAACTTATCAATTATCCGCGTTTTATTGGCGCTGGAGGTACTTCAGTGGGGTTCCATACGTCCGATTTTGTGGACGGCGTTTTACATTTTGGCGAAACATCGAGTTTCGGGCCTATAACCTATTCTGCTCCGTCTGTCGTTCCAATTCCATCGCCCGCAACAAGCTGGCTGTTTGACTTAGGTCTTCTGCTTCTTACTCTACTAAAGCGTCAGAAAAAGTAGGTTGCTTCAATGATGATGCCCGCCTTGCGATCGGGTCATTTGGAATATTTGACTCAGAACTTTGATGGAATTCGCCATCTGATCGCTTGCAACATCAGGCAACCCCTCGTATCAAATCATGCCATTGTAGAGTCAAATAAAACAGCTAACTTCGTCATGAACCATTCTCCTTTAGTGCTTGATCTATCTGCACACAAAATCTCGCGGTCCTTCTCACACGGGCACAGACCTACTTCGCCACGCGCAGTACGAGTGTGACGACCAGGTATATCGTTAGATACCAGACCCCAGTCATGAGAATGCCAACAGTGATAAAAGTCTTGGCCTTGCCATGCTGAAAATCGCGCTTGCGGCTTTTGGAGCTCTGCACGCCAAAAAATGATGCAAAAATACTACCTATCACTTGTAGAACGGTTACGTTCGGAGTCGATAGGTCCTCGTCATTAGCGGAAGGGGGCTTACTCACAGATTTCATTGGTTATGCTTCGCTCAGTTAATGAATAGTAAATTAAATGCTACGAAAAACTGCTAAATCAGTACAGAACCAGAAATTGAATAAAAAACCATATCAGTTTATTGTTTCCAGATGAAACGCTATGAAGCACTAGCAGAGCAGATCGCTGCAATGATCAGTAATGGTTTATTGGTGCCCGGTGACAAAGCTCCATCGATACGACAGGCCAGTTCCCGTTTTGGGGTCAGTGCGTCCACTGTATTCCGAGCCTATTATCTGCTGGAGAGTAGGGGGCTTGTCCGCGCCCGGGAGCGCTCGGGTTACTACGTATGTGAAAACGTACTCACTCAACTTCCTGAACCGACACCGACAAAGCCCGTTGCGACCAGAACCGCAGTGGCAGTGGCTGACCTCGTCTTTTCTGTGTTGGATGCCGCAGGTAATACAGACATAGCTCCCCTTGGTGCGGCCTTTCCCGAATCCGGTTTGTTTCCGCTGCAAAAGCTGGGTCAATCTCTTTCACGTGCCAACCGCAGATTAACCCCCGCAACAAGTTCCAGTAACTTGAGTCCCGGCAATGAAGTACTGCGAGGTGCGATAGCCAGACGCTATATGGCGGCAGGCCTGTCTGTTTCAGCAGATGAGATTATTATCACCAACGGTGCCATGGAGGGCCTCGCACTTGCACTGCAAACACTCACTAAACCTGGCGATATTGTTGCCATAGAGTCGCCGGGCTTCTACGCCGCACTACAGATTATCCACCTTCTTAATCTCAAGGCCATTGAAATACCCATGAGCCCCACCGAAGGAATAGATCTGAACGCCCTGCAAGCGGTGCTGGAGGAAAATACGATCACTGCTTGTTGGTGTATGACGAACTTCCAGAATCCGCTGGGCTCTACCATGTCGCAGCTCAGGAAAAAGGCGCTGTTAGATTTACTGGAAAAGCACACCGTCCCGCTGATAGAGGATGATGTCTACGGAGAATTATATTTTGGCAGCGTGTATCCAGCGCCGGCGAAAAAATTTGATAGTAAGGGACTGGTTGTACTCTGCGGTTCATTCTCTAAGTCATTGGCACCCGGATACCGTATTGGCTGGGTGTTACCAGGGCGTTTCTTCGAATCCATTCGTAGGGCCAAACTAACGACGTCGCTTTCTGCTTCGGTTCCCGCGCAACTAGGCATCGCAGACTATTTGCAGCGAGGGCAGTACGATCGGCACCTGCGAAAGCTTCGAGTAATACTTGAAGACAGGCAAGCAGAAATGGTCACTGCTATTGCTAGCTACTTTCCCAAAGGTACGAAAGTGTCTCGCCCAATGGGGGGTTACTTCTTGTGGCTTGAACTGCCGGGTGGGATAGATACCATGGCGTTGTATCACAGCGCACAGAAGGAGGGTATTAACTTTGCGCCCGGCCCGATGTTTTCCGCGTCGGGTAAATACAGTAACTGCCTACGCCTGAACTATGGCTTACCAAGCGACTGTATTCAATCTGCAGTTAAGACACTTGGGGCGCTCGCCAAATCCCAAGGCTGATATTCGTATTGCGCTGACGACAATGCCCCGGCAGTCTCCGCAGTGAAAATGGCTTTTCGTGCAATAGGTAATCCAAAAAATATCAACAGCTTTTCACAAGTGAACTATTAGCTGTGACCGAACCGGTCCGTGGCGAATTCCTAATCCAAGCAGCAATCGGTAACTCGAAAAATCCGCGACAGTGCTGCCTGAAGTGGATTATTAGTCTTGCCGCAGGCGAGCCTGCACTTATCGTCCAGAAGTGGATTTAGTCTGCTAACGGCTTCCGCAGGTGGGCCTGTTTGCGCAAACGTTGCGAGAACTTGATAATAGACATGTGAACAGTGAGAGCACCTCAACGTAGTCTATTAAATGGATGGCACCTTTGTTTGACTATGACGCGCCAATCTTTTTCACGATCGGTTGCCTGATGAAGGCCACTTATACTGCCGAGAGAAAGACAGAGGTATTCGCTTGAGCAGGAGTAATGAAACGACTTTTCTTGTTCGTTATCGCTAAACTGGTGTTTACCGGCTCGGCTCTAGCCAACACTGTACTCACGATTGCTCACAGACCAGTGCCCGCACCCGCATATATTGATGAGGGCGAGCGCGCTGCCTAAGGACAATCTTGCGGCAGCGTTTGCTGTGTAATGTACGCCAGGTCTTCCTCGTTGGTTAGGCCATTCAGGTCAAAATCGTACCAGCTGGATAAGCCGGCAAGGTTCTGCCAGTACTTAAGTTGCTCAATGTCCAGCGCGTCGACCACGCCATCGAGATTGCCGTCTCCGACGCAGGTCGTATTCGAATCAAGAATCTCTGCAAGGGCAGCAGTTAAGCTGACAAGCGCTTCCTCCTCTGTGGGGGTCAGCGGACGGTTTGACGCCAGCAGGTCTGAGGCACTGTCGTCCAGTTTCGGCGGCACATTTTCGTTGATGCGATAAAATTCCTTGTCCGTTTTAGTCACACAACTGCTGGACGCAGCGTCCCAATCGGTCGTGGTGGCTTGTACGATCTTGAAGTTCATGTCGCGTATGGCCAGTTGTGAGTCCGGGAGCACGCTATAGGGCTGTTGATTGTTCGCCGCCAGATACTGGTTGACGCCGCAGCAACTGGTTTGTGGCGGGCCCTCGCCAAGTCCTGAGGGGCTTGAGCCGTCGGGTTCGCCCCACCAGGTGCCGCCCTCGGAATTGCACAGGGTTTGCGACGGGAACAGATCCAGGCAAATGCTGATGGCACCGCCAAATTGCAGTACACAGGGTGGCACGGCGTAGCCCGCCTCGGTGATATTGCTGGCCAGTTGGGCGAAGTTGGTCTGCCGAATGGGCTCCTGCGCCGGATTTTCGAGATACGGGAGCAAGCTCATGGAATCCAGCGGTCGCGAGGCAGGTACGACGTCGTGTACGTCTATTCCCGCAATCTCCCCAAACAGCTGGAACACATCGGCGATATTGACCATAGCCGTGACTTCCCGGCCGGGCTCGTTCACCATAGATCCCGCCACGATGAGTGGTGTCCAGACGCCCGTCTGGTAGACCGTGCCTTTGGAGCGCGCAGGATTGAAGGGCGCTTTCACGGCCGGTGCATAGGTGCCGTTGTCTCCGAGCAGCACTATCATGGTATTGGCATGCGCCGGTGCAAATTCGAGCACGCCGTTGGTAATAGTGGCAATCCCTGCTTCGGCTAGCACCCGGCCGATCTGCGTATCCATACCCTCGATCATCTGGTTGCTTATAATGCGTTGGTCGCTGCCATTGTCGCAATCCAGGCCCTGTGCGGGAACTGAATCGGGGGCCAGGATGGACGTTGGTGCCTGTTGAAAGGGCGAGTGAGCCGAGGAGTAGGACACCGTGGCCATCCAGGGTTCGTCGGATGTTTGGCTGGTAATCCAGTCGATGGCCCAATCACTCTCAATGATCGAACGGTAGCCGCGCGCGGCGCCCGACAGATCCTGCGGCGGATAGACCTCAAAGGAGCCATCCGGCTGGTTAACCACCAACTCACCGACGTAATAACCGTTCTGCTCGGCGAAATTCAGATTTGCCGGGGCCGAATCTACTGAGCAGTCGTTATCGGGTACAAAAATGCCACCGCGTTCCAGGCAGGTGCGGCCCGGAGTGGGCGTGTCCTGTGTGCTGGTGATATCTGCGCACTTTGTGTCCACGAAATAACACGCACCTTTATCGAAACCGTTGGCCGACTCGCTGCCGGGTATGAAGCCGCAGCTATAACTGATGCCAGCTTCGGCGACACCGCCTGCAGTGGTGTCAATCGGAAAGGGCGAGCCGTCCTGCCAGCCCTTGAAGAAGTCCCAGCCAAGCTGGTGCACTGCGGTCCAGTCCAGCGGATTGTTTTCTATGCCGGTTTCATTGATGTTTGAGCCTGTGAGGTGGAACTTCCCAAACAGGGCGCTGTTATAACCGCGGTCGCTGAGGATCTTGGGTGTCGTGCTTTCGTAGGGAGAAACCTGTGAGTTGGCCAAGTCGACAGAGAGAATGGCATCGGTCACATTGGTGCGAAGTGGGTAGCGGCCCTCAAACATCAGTGCCCGGCTCGGCGAGCATTCCGGCATTGCCCACATATTACGAAAACTGAGGCCAGCGTTGGCGATCGCGGCGATATTGGGCAGTTGCGGTGGCGTCTCCCCTCCGTAACCAAAGGACTGCATCTGGTCGATACCGACGTCATCGAGGATGAAGAAAATAATATTTGGCGGTTTGTCTTGCTCATTACTGGAGCGGTTGTCGCTGTTGTCGCTGTTGGAGCAGCTGCTGAGAAGCCCCATCATGACTAGAAGACTAAGAAGTCGCAGCGCGCTGGTTGTCATTATGTATGATCCTGTAGGCGTTTTCACGGCATCCTAGAATCTCGTGGCACCCAAGTCCAGTAGCTTTATGAGTATTTTCACTTACAGTCGCCGATATTGGCAAAATAGGGCGATGAATGCAGATCAACGACAAGCAGTATTATCTATGGCGGCCGGTTGATCCGGATGGTGAGGTTGTTGAGGGGTATCTCCAAGCCACGCGTGATTCCGTGCGGCAGGTTCCGCGGTTCCTCGGTGCCCGCGCAGCGGTATCAAACCCACTCAACCTCGGAAGACACCGGGTCAGGGCTGAGTATTACAGAAGCCTCAGGATAAGTGCGGTTGCTGTCTGGAGTAGGGCGGTTGTTTGAGTCTATCAGGTAGGTTTTTTGACGTTCAGCGAATTAACTTATTACACCCCTAATTGGCCAATGCGCCTCGAACAATCTAGTGGGAGAACTGCGCAAAGTATCAATCTGCTGCAAGGTGGTAGCTGACACTCAGCGATCCGTACAGCGAGTCTTTTTGTTGGGTGTCAAATTCGTCGCTGATTCCGCGAATGGAAAACAACCAGCCCCAATTACCGAGATTCGCGGCCGCGCCAACGGTCACAGATGCCTGCCAGTGTTCGATATTGACCGACGGGCTGTCTTCGAAGGTGTTGCCATCGAGAGTGATATCGTTGAAAACGTAACCCCCGCCCAATCCTAGAAACGCGTACCACTCCGCCGCGCGGCCCGCAATCAGATTGACATTGCGGGCCGGGTTGAGGGATGCGTTGGCGAAACTGCGGCCAAGACCGCTGCCCAGTCGCAAAGAGAGCCCTGCGCCCAGATCGCTACGGCGCGTTCCCGCGCCCGCGTTGGCATGGCTGATGACGTCAAACTCCATGTGTCTGTAAGTCCCATGCCGCAACCGCCAGTTGCGTTGTGCGTCAACGCGGAATATAGCTTCGTTTTCCAACTGATCATCCCAGCCCTTGGGTTCGTTGGCGCCGGTGATTTTATGAATCAGTTTCTGGGATTGCTCCGCCAGCGAGGCGGGCCCCACCAGGCCTAGCTCCAGTCCTAGCCTGTCCGCTATCTCTGTATCATAGGCATACCAATTGGTCTGCCACAGCAACAGTCCTGCATAGGGCCGATCATTGGAGTCGGCCTTCTTATCGGCAATCTCTTCAGGCGTATAGATTTCCTGCGTAATGCCGTAACTCACACTGCGCTGTTTGCCCGGCATGGTGGCGATGTACAGGTTACGGGTAACCCATTCCATCCAGGCCGGCGTTCGGTCTTCAAAATGGTCAAACGCGCCGTACTGCCAGTTGTAGCCAAATCCGTTGGTATACCCTCCATCGTCTAAAACGAACATATCGTTTTCAAATACAAATGTAGACAATCTTTCAACATCAGCGTTACGTTCCAATGCGTCCGCTGTGGCGCTCGCGAGCAGGGCACATAAAACAGGCAACACATGCCGTGAGAAAATGAATCTATTAAGATGTGACATTATTAAATATGGCTCTTCAGGAAAATTTGTGGGTAGAAATAGCATGTTCTTGACCAAGATGAGGCAAAAGCCGGGTTAATAAGGAAGGGGGCATCCTGCTCCCCGACTCTGTAATGATGTGAGTGCGAACAAACGTCATTCAGAAAAAGGAACACAGGATGCACATCAAGACTATCCTCAATCGCGTGCAGAAATTCAAATCTTTTGTGTACGGGCCGGTGCGCTGGGTAGAAGATGCGAGCGAGCCGACGATTGAAGCGGAGTTGCGTCCCCGGACAAATGGCCAGGCTCTTTGCTCTGGCTGTGGCCGGAAACGGCCAGGCTACGATACGTTGCCGACGCGACGTTTCCAGTTTATCCCCTTATGGGGTATCCAGGTGTTTTTCATCTAGACCCCGCGCCGGGTGGATTGTCCGAATTGCGGCGTTCGAGTGGAACGGATGCCCTGGGCAGCGGGCAAGCATCAGCTGACCGAGACCTACGCCTGGTTTCTCGCGGGCTGGGCCAGGCGGCTGAGTTGGAAGGAGGTAGCCGAGGCGTTTCGCACGACCTGGGACCATGTGTTTTGTTCGGTGGAGATGGCGGTGACGTGGGGTCGAGCACGTCAGGACCTGTCGGGGATCGAGGCGATCGGTGTAGACGAGATCGCCTGGCAGCGCGGGCACAAGTATTTGACGCTGGTCTACCAGATTGATGCGGGCTGCCGGCGGTTGCTGTGGATTGGCCAGGAACGGAAGGCCAAAACGTTGCTGCGGTTCTTCCGCTGGCTGGGCAAGGACCGAACCAGTGAACTGCGTTTCATATACAGTGACATGTGGAAACCGTACCTGAAGGTGATTGCTAAAAAAGCGAGCCACGCGATTCACGTTCTGGATCGGTTTCACATCATGGCGAGTCTAAGTAAGGCGATTGACAAGGTGCGTGCTGAGGAGGCCCGGAAACTGAAGCGGGAAGGCTATGAGCCAGTGTTGACCAACACTCGCTGGCTGCTGCTCAAGCGGCCGGAGAATCTGACGGTAAAGCAGGAATCGAAGTTGGCGGAACTTCTGCGCTACAATTTGAAGACGGTCAGGAGCTACTTGCTGAAGGAAGAGTTCCAATTGTTCTGGTCGTACAAGTCGCACTTCTGGACGGGCAAGTTTCTGGACAAGTGGTGCACAAAAACAATGCGATCGAAGATCGAGCCAATGAAGCAAATGGCGCGCCAGCTGAGGCGACACCGGCCCCTGTTGCTGAACTGGTTTCGGGCCAAAGGCCAGTTCTCGAGCGGCATTGTTGAGGGCTTCAACAACAAGGCGAAACTGAGTACCAGAAAATCCTATGGCTTCAGAACCTATCATGCTGCTGAAACCGCCTTGTATCATGCTCTTGGGGCGCTACCGGTACCGGAAACTGCCCACGAATTTTTCTGACGAGGCCAAACGTAAGATCTACAAAACACGTAGTGACGCCGGAGCAGAGATATTCAATCATATTGAGTTGTTCTACAACCCGAATCGGCGCCGCGGCAACAATAATGGGATATCGCCGGTGGAGTTCGAAAAAGCAGTATTATGAGAAGCTATTAAGTCTCTAGGAAACTAGGGGCTTGCCAAGGCTCTCATATTGAATTTCTTCAGTACCGTGGAGCGAACCTGTTTGGAAATTTGGCGCTAGTTGAGCATAAAATCACTGACTACTTGAGCCAACTCCGGCCTAATCGGCAAATCAGGTTGATTATAGGTTTGAAGATTGGATTCTCTATCAAGCGAAGCCGCCTTAAAAACGTGATTCATTTGTTTAATGATAACCTTTTCTGCCTTTCTATTAGCCCTTGCAAGCCTTTCTGCGTCATTCAAACTTACTTGAATATCAGTCGATCCTTGAATAATTAGAACGGGCTTATCTGTAAGTTTAGAAATTTCTTTTTGTGGATCATATTTAAACCATGAAATCATGTAGGGCTGCACACTTGGCCGGAACAGCGAGTTTAATGGTGCGGGTACATTTTCAAAGGTTTCGCCTCGTAATAATCTGTCTAGGATAATGACTGATTGCTCAGACACGCCTGGTGGCTGAGATTTTAGTTGATCTCGTATAGTTTGATCTGCTGGTTCTCCTGCGCCGGCTATTGAGACAAACTTATCTACGGTTTTTTGCTGTGAAGAAATCATCCCAATTAGAGATCCCTCGCTATGCCCAATAACGACAATTTTGTCAAAACCACTAACGCTGCTGAGGTATTCAATCCAACTATTCGCGTCACTAATATAGTCTTCAAACCGCAATTCACCTTCCTCGATGCTTGCACTCTTACTTTTCCCAACTCCTCTTTTGTCATATCTTAATGATGAAAATCCCATTTTTGAAAGCGCAACAGCTAACATTTTCAAACAGTTGTTGGTCATCGTAGGGCCATTGCCATCTCTATCTGTTGGGCCTGATCCAGCTATTATCAATGCAACGATTTTCGTTTCGTTAGAACTGGCTGTCAGTAACGTCCCCTCTAAGGGCCCAGTACTTGTCTCAAGCGTCACAATGTTTTCTATTGAAGTAGCAAGAGAATTGGAAGTCGCGAGTAGCGGAACTGACGACATAGAGGCTAATTTCATAAAGATCCTTGCGTCCTATAAATGTGTAAATTTCGCAAATCGAGCGTGAGTCGTTAGGGGCTGGATTGGTAATCTCCCCATTATTAATCGAAGTTGAAAGTAGGGGTTAGGCCGCCATGGTAAGTTTCTGTTTTGGCGTTATGATCCTGCCCACCAATGATAGACACCCTGTTAAGCGAGTAAACTACGCTACAGAGGTGAACCATGACAGTAAACACAAGAACGAAGAAGACAACCTGGCGGCAGCACTCTCCCGAATACCGGGAGG
>Ga0222629_1000504_pt1 | contig 12070 bp, 10 predicted proteins | sample AntAcemetagenom1_FD_179847 | JGI IMG/M metagenome (GOLD analysis project Ga0222629, IMG submission 179847) | Saline water microbial communities from Ace Lake, Antarctica - #1 | ecosystem: Environmental > Aquatic > Non-marine Saline and Alkaline > Saline | place: Antarctica: Ace Lake | collected... | reverse complement strand
GTAACGATCACATCGAATGATGTAATTGTACTTGGTGAGTGCGAGAACAACTACGAAGTAATTCGTAGTTGGATCGCAACTGATGAGTGTGGAAATGCTTCAGAGGCTGTAACGACATACTTTGTGTATGATGCTACTGCTCCAGTATTCACTACGGTTCTTACTGACGTGAATGTTGAGTGTGTTGGTGATGTTCCTGCTGCTCCTGAAGTAGCAGCTACTGACAACTGTTCAGAAGTAATTATCACTTCTGATAGCGACATGGAAATGGATGACTGTGGCAACTACGTAGAGTACATTGAGTACACTGCTACAGATGCTTGTGGAAACCAATCATTCCTAGGTTACTCTGTAACTGTTGATGACATGACTGCTCCTGAGCTAGAAGGTCTTCCTTCTGCTATCACGGTATTGGATTGTGAAGATGAAATCCCAGCTCCTGCTGAGGTTACTGCACTAGACAACTGTGAAGGTGTTCTTGACGTTGATTACAACGAAGTATTAATTGGAGAGCTTCCTGCAGAAGGAAGCACTGCTGATTGCTTGGCAAACACGCCAGAAGCATTTGAAAACGGTGAGTTGTGCACTGGTGAGGATCCATGGAGTTTGAAGCTTTTCAACTTCAACGGATTGTCTTCAGCGCTTTACAACACAATTGAAGCTAACTGGATTGAATATCCTGATGGTTCTGCTACTTTGACTGGATCAGTTGTAAGTAATTTAGATCCTAACCGTGGATGGAACATCGATGTTGAGTTCGAGAACGCACTTGACTGGGCTGATTGGTCTACTCAAGAGTTCCCAACTAGCTTCAAGGATGATTGCAACGAATCTGGTGAGAACCACTTCGATTGGACTTACTACATCATGACTGCCGGTGCTACATTAACTGGATGGGGAACATTCGAAGATGCAACATTGAGCATTGCTCATGCGCCGAGTAATAACTTCTATGCTTACCAAGTTGGTGTTGCTGCCAACAACGTAAACGTGAACTACGGTTCAGGAGGTTGGTTTACTTACTCTGGTATCTTTGACGGTGCTGAAGTAATGGGATCAGGTGACTTTGCATTCGATCATGATTGCTGTCCACGTTACAGCATCGAGCGCACATGGTGTGCTGAAGATTGCTCTGGAAACGATATCTGCTTCACGCAGTTGATCAGCTTCGAAGGTCTTGGAAACACACTACCTGTTGCAGGTGTTGATGCTGAAGAAGCTCAAGAAGATGTAGCGAAAGGAGATGCAGCTAACGAAACACGTTTGACTGCTTATCCTAACCCAGCAATGAACAAATCTTTTGTAGAGTTTACACTTGCTAAAGCTTCTTCTGCTAGAGTTGAAATCTTCAGCTTGAACGGACAGAAAGTTGCTGATCTATTCAATGCAGATGCTGATGCTCAGCAACTATACAGAATAGAGTTCAACGCTGCAGCACTTCCAGTTGGAGTTTACCTCTATCGTTTGACTACTGAGAATGAAGTGATCACTAATCGCATCATCATCAATAAGTAAGATTTGCTTACACATATCTTAAAAAAGCCTCTTCCTTCTGGAAGGGGCTTTTTTTTTGCACTTACTTTTCGCCCCCATCCGAATCAATTAACTTTGCACAAACACATCACAGATGAGCACACCCACTTGGACTACGGTTAAAGAATTTGAAGACATCACCTATAAGAAGTGTGGCGGCGTTGCCCGCATTGCTTTTAACCGTCCAAACATTCGAAATGCATTTCGTCCTAAAACAGTAGGCGAACTCTACATTGCCTTCCTTGACGCCAGAGAAGACACTGACATTGGAGTTGTATTGTTCAGCGCTGAAGGTCCGTCTACAAAAGACGGTGTGTATTCATTCTGCAGCGGTGGTGATCAAAACGCCCGCGGCCATCAAGGCTATGTTGACGATGACGGGATGCCACGGTTGAACATTTTAGAAGTGCAGCGCCTCATTCGCTTTATGCCGAAAGTGGTGATTGCAGTTGTTCCGGGATGGGCTGTTGGCGGCGGACATAGTTTGCACGTTGTGTGCGACCTCACACTGGCCTCAAGGGAACATGCTATCTTCAAACAAACTGATGCCGATGTGACCAGTTTTGATGGCGGTTATGGTTCTGCGTACCTCGCTAAAATGGTTGGACAGAAAAAAGCCCGAGAGATCTTTTTCTTGGGACGAAACTACAATGCAGATGAAGCAGTTGCTATGGGCATGGTCAACGCTTCCATTCCACATGCTGATTTGGAACAAACCGCTTGGCAATGGGGTCAAGAGATTTTGGCGAAATCGCCAACTTCCATCAAAATGCTCAAATTCGCTTTCAACCTTACAGATGATGGAATGGTGGGCCAGCAGGTCTTTGCTGGAGAAGCTACGCGTCTTGCTTACATGACCGATGAGGCAAAAGAAGGACGGAATGCATTCCTAGAGAAGCGCAAACCAGACTTTTCTAATATTAAATGGATTCCGTGATTTATCCTCAGCTCAAGCTTCAGCCTATGCTTATGTAAAGCTTCGGCAGATGGTCATTAAATACCTAGGCCTACTTTATGGGATTAAAGGACCAGCTATAGACAAGGATTCAGCGGATGCCTTTCAATCATCACGGTCTTTACTGGATGAATCACAGTGTGTTTAGAATATCTTTTGGTCGAAATCGCGTGAATCACAGTCGATATAGGCACTGTCACGGTCGTGTCACGGTTCAACAGCAATGGATTCAGTATTTTCTATTTTCGTCAATCTTGCTCTTACCTATTCACTCTGCTCTTGATTTGCGCATGCTCAGCGAAGAAGTTCATCGAAAACTACGCTCTTCAAACTATACTCTTCGCTCATGACCATGTTGCTAAACCTTTGGTTATTTGATAAAGCGAATGAGAGTCAACCTCATAGGGAGGCCGACACTTGGGCCATATTAATAAACTTTATGCCTGCTGGAAAGGTTATGGTGTACGTTAACAAAAGCAATGTGGCTAAAGGCAAGATCACGCATTTACCATTAATAGTTATAATATGTGGATATGATGAAGAAAAAGGAAATAGTCCAATCCCTATTTAACGTACTTCTTTCAGAAAACACCCGCGAAAAAACTGAGAAAGTCATTCTTAAAGTGGCACTAGTCAGTTTTTTCATTCATTTGGCCCTCATCTATTTCTTGAAACTTGATTTCATCGATTTTCCATCCAACTCAGAATTACTCAAAAATCCTATATCAGCTGTTTACACACCCTTTTCATTTATTCTTATCTATGAGGTTTACCTCTTAATTTACTACCTACCAAAATCGTTTACGACCTATATAACGAAGCAGTATGAAATTATTACACTCATCATCATCCGTAAATTATTTAAAGATTTATCTGCTTTAGAGCTTACAGCAGATTGGTTTGAAATTAAAGGAGATCTCCAATTTACTTATGATCTAGTTGCTTCTCTTCTTCTTTTTTATTTAATCTTCCTTTTCCAAAAAGTAGGAAAACGAAATGCAGCATTGCAACCGGCTGCCAAACCTATTATTGAAAGATTTGTTGAAAGGAAAAAATTAATAGCCGTTATTTTAGTGCCATTATTTTTCATCATCGCTTTATACACACTTATAGATTGGTCTTTAGGAATTTCCCTAACAACTGACAGATTGCCCACTTTTGAAAGCATTAACAATTTGTTTTTTGATCAATTTTTTACGGTTTTGATTTTAGTTGATGTGGTTCTCCTCCTCATTTCCTTTTTCTACACAGACCAGTTTCATAAAATCATCAGAAACTCTGGATTTGTTATTTCGACCATTCTTATTCGGATGTCATTTGGAGTAAGTGGATTAATTAGCACTATTCTAATCGTTGTGGCTGTCCTTTTCGGACTAGCCATAATAACAATCCATAATAAATACGAGAGAAACACTTTGCAAAGTTGAGAGCACTTCTGCGGCGGAAATGTCCAATTTACGGCCCTCACTCCAATGGAAATACGGGAGCTCCATTTCGCTTCCTCTCCTAACTTGTTCAGTCACGCTATTTTTCATTTTCTCATCCGTCGGTTTGTGAAAAGAGAACTCCACCATTGGTTGGTGGGCAGCGAAGTTCTATTACACAGACTTTTCTTCTCATCATTCGAACTATGGTGTACCTTTCGGGCGAATAAGAAAAGCATCTATTTTGAAAAACTTCGAAGAACTAGGTATTCGCTCAGGCTTTGTAAAAGGACTTGCTGAATTAAATATTATTGAGCCTACTGACATTCAGAAGAAAGTCATCTCGGTATTGATGGCTGGGGCAACTGATATTGTTGCACAGGCGCAAACAGGAACTGGAAAGACAGCAGCATACGGACTTCCATTGTTGGAACAAATGGATCCTACAATGCGCACTGTTCAGGGCTTAGTTCTATGTCCAACACGTGAACTAGCCAAACAAGTAGCCAAGCAGTTATTCAGATTCACAAAGTATTCTGACAAGATTTTTACTGAAGCAGTATGCGGCGGAGAGGACATTGATCGCCAAATGAGTGCTTTGAGTCGTCCAACGCAGATCATAGTGGCTACACCTGGTCGTTTGATTGATTTGCTGAATCGAAAAGCAGTAAATCTAAATACGGTGAAGACGGTTGTTTTAGACGAAGCAGATGAAATGCTGAGCATGGGCTTTAAAGATGAATTGGACGAAATATTGAGCTTTCTTCCCGCCGTTGAAAATAAATGGCTGTTTTCAGCGACCATTCCAAACGGGATTCAAGAAATCATTTCGAAACACTTGTCTGAAGATGCGCAACGCATTGAAATTAGCAGAGATGAAATGGTCAATAAGAACATCACTCATCAATACGAGGTTTGTGAGCAATCTGAGAAATTTCGTGCAATGCTGATGTTCTTAAAATCAGAGGGCGAAAACCGAGGTGTCATATTTTGCAAAACAAAATCGGCAACCAAAGAGCTTTCAGAACTATTGATCGAAGAAAACATCGCCACTGGCGCCATTCACGGTGACCTCTATCAGAAAGAACGCGACAAGGTGATGCGTGCATTTAAGAACACGACAGTGCGCGTATTGATAGCTACAGACATAGCTGCTCGTGGAATCGACATCTCTAACCTGACCTTTGTTGCACATTATGAGCTGCCAGAAAATGATGATTCCTATACCCACCGCGCAGGTAGAACCGCCCGTGCTGGTAAAAAAGGTATCTCAATTTGTTTTGTGACCCCATCTGAAGTGAAGATTGTGAAGAACTACGAACGAACACTTGGTATCAAGTTTCAACAAGTAAAATAGATGTGCTTACCTTTTTCTTTAATCTAAAAAACAGTGCCGCAGAGTAAGAACTCCCCTATTCGCGAGGGGTGTATTGAATTCTATAAAATAGTTAGTCCTTTGAAAACACCGAATAGAACATTCGTGCCTTCATACAGTTAATTCTGAAACCTTATTTTGAGCTCTGCTTAAGATTTATCTAATTTGGTATATTCCACGACTCCTATTTCGACCCTAATAAATGTCCAAATTACCAAGAGAGCACAAATTCGTTGATCTGTCAGACTATGGAAGACCAGTAGCCATTGTTATAGCGAATTCATTAAAGAATACCACTTTCACTCCCATTCACGTGACGATTGGTTTTATCATATCTGGATTCCTTGCGATCTATTGTATTCTTGAGGGACATTTTTGGTTCGCTGCCTTCTTTTTGATATTGAAATCCATTTTGGATGCCGCAGATGGTGAATTAGCGCGCGTAAGAGCAAAACCATCTTACACTGGTCGTTATTTAGACTCTGTGGCAGACATTCTATTAAACGCTTTATTTTTTATTTCGATTTGGTCTGTTACTAGCACTAGTATTTTCATCTGCCTGGCGGCTTTCTTGGGCTTGCAATTGCAAGGAACACTCTACAATTACTACTATGTTATTTTGAGAAATAAATTTGACGGAGATACAACTAGTCGCGTCTTTGAAACCAAAACGCCAGTAGCTCTAGAAGGCGAAGAGCAAAAGCATGTGAATGTACTCTTTGGAATGTATAAAGTACTTTATGGTATTTTTGATAAGACAATTTACGCCTTAGACAGCAAAGCAGATCAGGGTGAGGTATTGCCAAAATGGCTCATGACAAGTGTTTCTACGTTTGGCTTGGGGTTTCAACTGCTCATCATTGCCGTTCTGCTTGTTTCAGGGCTACAAGCGTTTATTCTGCCTTTCTTTCTAGCTTATACCATCATGATTTTTGTTTTTGTAGGTATCAGGAAGGCTTTCTATTGAAGGCGAAAAATCAGATAACCTCTTTAGGTGGTTTGTTTGATACCATTTCTAGCTAATTCATTTCCTCGTTTTGGAAGATTTCCTCAATAGGCAATTTGAATAATATTGACATTTTGAATGCTAGAGGTAAACTTGGATCAAATTTACCTTTCTCAATTGCATTGATCGTCTGTCTAGAAACACTAAGTTCAATCGCAAGATCTGCCTGAGTTAGGTCCTTTTCTGCTCTGAGTACTTTCAATCGGTTTTTCATTTGTAACGCTTTTGTCCGATCAGCAACCCAGCTAAATAGGTAAGACTTATAAAAATCACTAGAAACCCAATTTCAGCGTCTTGGGCAATCACATTGGTTATATCAAGAAGTGAATAACTTAGACCTCCTACTATTCCCGCTCCTAATGCAATTCCCATCGCATCTAATTGAATTTTCTTTTGAAGGTCATCTAGGGTATTCAGGTGCTTAATATTCATTAAAATCATTCCAATACCCAAGAGTGCATTTACACTAATAGCAAGAACCGAAAACACAACATCTTCGTCCCAAATAAACTTTGGGCCAAAAGTCGCTATTGCCATGGAGCCTGTCCATAAGGTGGTCCAAAGCGCCATCAATTTTGTGTTTCTTTTAATTTCCAAACTCCATGAATCTTCTTTCATCTCAAACTTTTTTGAATTCTATTAATCTTCTTGACGCAAAGGTATCACAATTATTCAGAATGTCAAGTTTAGTTTACATTTTGTCATGTTAACCAATCTTTTTAATGTGTTCTATTCCATGAATAAGCAGCTTTTCTTCTTCATTAAAAAGAGTGCATGACGCTGCATAAATTGCTGGCTCTGTTCTGTTTCGTATCTGAGAAAGAATTTAAAAGTCCTGCGAACTGGAAAGCTTTTCGCCCTTTTGGTCATGAATCAAACTTAGCTTAGACCTTAAATACAGAAGATAAAAACATTTTTTCTGACATTGGCTCCTGCTATAGCTTCATTGCACATGCATTGAAAAACCTGCATCTCCCCCATCCCAAAATCAAAATCGTATTTTCCCCTAAAAAAAACAGCAAAAGAACGTCATTGCTCAGCATAAAAACTCGCTTCCCGCTAACTGTGGTCAAATAGGAGAAGTGTTAATAGGAGACAGCGCGTCTGCTAACTTGAATGCAACTGGCGTCTGAAACATTTCTGGGGAGCGAACGCTAACATCACCAAAACATAAAATGAACAGTAACTTCGAAAAAATACACCAAGTCATCTCCAGTTATATTGACATCAGTGACGAAGAATGGTCTATCTATTCTTCCATGCTGCGCATGAAAGAATTTAAGAAAAAAGACATTCTTCTTGCAGAGGGAAGTGCTTGCAGAGAAGTGTATTTCGTAAATAACGGATTGCTTCGTGTTTATTTTGTGGACAACAGTGGAGAAGAAAAAACCTTTCATTTTTCGCTAGAAAACACCTTCGCCACTGATTATAAAAGCCTACTGAAAGGCATTCCTTCTAATTATTCCATTCAAGCAATAGAGGATACGCAGGTGATTATCATGTCTGATGAAATGATAAAGGCGGGCTACGAGAAACTGAGGAATGGCGAAAAGCTCGGTCGGCTTCTTGCAGAAGATTATTTTTTCATGTTTAATGACAAAATTCAGTCGATTTATACTGAGCAACCTCTTGAGAGGTACACTAATCTAAACCACAGTTTCCCAAATATCTTTCAGCGCGTGCCCCAGCACCTCATTGCTTCATACCTCAATATTAGTTCTGTTCATTTGAGTAGGTTAAAGAATGCTGGGAAATAGCCCTATTCGAAAGTGATAACATATGTTATTGCTTGGCGCCCCGCCACTTCTTAGCTTTAGGGAGACATAAGGGGACCTCTATCTATTCGCTCATGGACTGTGCAATTTCTTCTGCACGTGCGGTAGAAATTTCGATGGCTCTTTTTAAATTCATACTGCGTTAGTTCTCAATCAAGTAGCTACGGCTATTATCTTTCGAATTGCCTTGTCTGAATTCAAAATAGCGCATCGACAGTCTCACTCGGAATAAATAGAGGTCCCCTTAAACATTCAAAAGACAAGCAAAGATCTCCCAATTTCTGAGTCAGGATAGAATTAATTTAGCGCAATTATTCCTTCAAATCAGCACTCATTAAAGGAACTGATCAGTTAAAGTCTATTGGATGGGGATCATTTAACCGTAACCGAAATGACTGCCAAAAACTCACACTCAAAAAGAAGCAGCCTTTTATTCTCACTGCTTCTAACCTTTAGTGTTTCATTTGCTCAAAATTGTGGACCGCTCACATTGGATTCAATTAACAATCCGGGAGAATACGCCTACAGCACTTTAACTGAATCTGATGGCATTAGAAATGGCCCTGACTATAGCGGAGCTACCATCTACTACCCTATAAATGCAACTCCTCCATTTGCGAGTATTGCCATTGTTCCGGGATACTTATCTCTTCAATCATCTATCCAAGATTGGGGTCCTTTTCTGGCTTCGCATGGAATAGTGGTTATAACAATAGGCACCAATAGCATCTTCAATGATCCATCTCAAAGAAGAGATGGCCTCTTAGACGCGATAGTAACTATTGCAGAAGAAAACACACGAGCGGATTCTCCCCTTTTCGGAAACATTGACACAGATAAATTTGCAGTTGGAGGCTGGTCAATGGGGGGCGGTGGTGCACAACTTGCAGCTGCTGCTGACCAAACATTAAAAGCTGTTGTTGCTCTCTGTCCCTGGTTAGACGCACAAACAACACCTGCAAATCTTGAACACTCTGTCCCTGTTCTGATTTTCAGTGGTGAGATAGATGTAATTGCCCCACCATCTGCTCATGCGAATGTACATTATGATTATACCCCACAATCAACAGAAAAATTATTATTTGAACTAGACAATGCCGGACACAATGTAGCCAACAGTCCAACAGGAGGACAAGATCAAATAGGTAAGATAGCGCTGTCATGGCTGCAGCATTATTTGATTGGAGATAGTTGTTATTGTCCATTACTGCTTGACACTCCTTCTGCGGCATCAAGTTACATAACGAATGTTCTTTGTCCGGAAAACACGACCTCTATTGATCCTTTTGGTGCTGAAAACAAAAAGTCATATCAGCTATATCCTACTCCATGCAGTGGATTTATCACCCTCGAAGTTGACCACACGAATGATGGAAAGCGTTACGAGATCTTGTCTTTGTCCGGGGTTAATATCTCAAGTGGATTGCTATTCACTCAGACCACAAAAATAGATGTTCAACACCTCGCCTCTGGAATCTACTTTATGAATGTAATCACGGCTCATTCTTCAGAACGAATTAAGTTCATTGTGCTTTAGTCAATCAGTTAAACCGATGTTCAAGCAGATAGAGATAATCAGTTATGGTGTATGAAAATGGAGTATGATTACATCATCATAGGAAGTGGTTTTGGAGGCTCTGTGAGTGCCTTAAGATTGTCTAAAAAAGGATACAAGGTCTTAGTAGTCGAAAAAGGGAAATGGCATCAAGCGAAAGACTTCCCTAAGACCAACTGGAACTTCAGAAAATGGCTTTGGATGCCAGGCTTGCGCTTCTTCGGTATCATGAAAATGTCTATTTTCAGGCATATTGTTATTCTTTCAGGAACAGGGGTTGGTGGCGGCTCTTTGGTCTATGCCAATACATTGCCCATTCCTAAATCTACCTTCTTCAAGACCGGTAGTTGGAGCAAACTCCATGATTGGGAAAATGAACTTGCGCCCTATTATCAGGTGGCATTAAAAATGCTTGGTGCTGCGAAAACACCCAAATTATTTGACGGCGACATTGCCCTAAAGAAGGTCGCTCAAAAACTAGGATTGGAAGATAAATTTGATGCTACTAATGTTGCCGTCTATTTCGGAGAAGAAAACGTGACCAAAGAGGACCCCTATTTTGATGGAATGGGTCCAGAAAGAACTGGCTGTAACTACTGCGGTGCATGCATGACAGGGTGTAGAAATAATTCCAAGAACACACTGGACAAAAATTATCTGTTCCTAGCTCAAAAATATGGGGCAGAAATATTGGCAGAAAATGAGGTCTATGATGTCACTCCCATAAACGCATCAGATGGAGCGGATGGTTATGAAGTGGCGCTGAAATCAAGCACCAAATTCTTTGCTAAGAGAAGAAAAATCACCAGTAAAGGAGTCATCTTTTCGGGAGGTGTTTTAGGCACCGTCAAACTTCTTCTAAATTTGAAAACGAGTTCATTGCCTAACCTATCCAACAGATTGGGGCAAGATATTAGGAGCAATAATGAAACCTTAGTGAGCGTCTCTAGCCTTGAGAAAGACAAGAATTATTCAAAAGGAGTGGCTATTGGAAGCATTCTGGACACTGATGAACATAGTCATCTTGAAATATGCAGGTATTCTGAGGGGTCCAACGCGTGGAAGCTGATTCATCTGCCATACGTCCAAGGCAAGACTGTTTTCATTCGATTGGCTAAGGTGGTCTTGGCATTAATAAAATCGCCTATCACCTATTTCAAAACTTATTTCGTCAACAGTTGGGCGAAAAAAACAGTGGTACTCCTTTTCATGCAAACCCTAGATAGCACGCTGAGGTTCAAGAGAAATATGTTTGGATTCATGAGTTCAACGCTGAGTACAGGAAAAAAACCAACTCCCTTTATTCCTGAATCCGTTAAATTAATCAAAGCATACAGCGAAGCAGTTAATGGTGTGAGTACCTCATTTGCTTTGGAAACCATTGCAGGAATTCCTTCAACAGCTCATATACTAGGAGGGGCGGTAATGGGAGAAGATCCAACTAAAGGAGTCATTGACAAAAACAATACTGTTTTCGGCTATGAGAATCTTTACATTATAGATGGTTCAATGATCTCTGCAAATCCGGGAGTAAATCCTTCACTAACAATTACTGCCATTGCAGAGCGCGCAATGGATCAAATACCTCATAAAACATAGGTCCTCATTTGAATCAGATAAGTGAATGAAGCATTTAATCAAAAGTTTCATGACAATTTACCAAATGACACTACCAATCTCTTTGCCATAAAATTGAGCTCATTTATAGTTGGCATATAACATGATATTGGGAAGATAAACCATTGATCTATTAACCGATTAATCTGCCGAAAAGAAAATAACACCTAACTTTAAAGAAAGGGGAAGACGAAATACATTCTGATATATTCTCCAATATAAAAAGCCGAAACAAGCTAAAAAATTTCGTCCAAAATCTGTACCAAGCCGTTTTTCAAAACCCACACTGAATGAAATTAAAAATCAGGATTCTCATTGCGCTCATCATTGCAGCATCAACCCCTCTTTCTTCACAGATCTTAACTGATAGTAATCTTCCAATTATACTCATAAACACGGGCAATGAAGAGATTCCTGATGAGCCAAAAATTGACGGAACAATGGGCATCATTTATAACGGAGAAGGCAACACGAACAATGCAGATGATCCTTTCAATTATTACGATGGTTCCATTGCAATTGAAACACGAGGGAATTCAACACAAGGGTTTGATAAAAAGACCTATTCCCTAGAACTCCGCGATGCGTCAAATGAGGATCTATCAGTAAATCTCTTCGGAATGGGGGCAGATGAAGATTGGATTTTACATGCGATGGTGATTGATAAGTCTCAAGTTCGAATTCCCATGAGCTTCTATTTCGCGCAGCAAATGGGGCATTATGCATCAGAATGGAAATACGTAGAGCTCATTTTGAATGATGAGTACCAAGGATTGTATATCCTAGTTGAAAAGATCAAACGTGATGATGATAGAGTAGCTATTGCTAAA
>Ga0222629_1000479_pt1 | contig 12523 bp, 7 predicted proteins | sample AntAcemetagenom1_FD_179847 | JGI IMG/M metagenome (GOLD analysis project Ga0222629, IMG submission 179847) | Saline water microbial communities from Ace Lake, Antarctica - #1 | ecosystem: Environmental > Aquatic > Non-marine Saline and Alkaline > Saline | place: Antarctica: Ace Lake | collected... | reverse complement strand
CGCGGGAGAAAGAAAGAGCCAAGGAGGAATCCTGACTCAGCGAAGCAGTGTCACATTCTAATAGCACCGAAGGTGCGCAAGCCGCCCAGAAAAAAAAACACCAATCACTGCCCTCAATCCCTTTGTTTTTCTGAATTTTACACCAACATAGATTTCGTACTTCAACATCGTACTATATGAAAATTCACAACTTCTCAGCTGGCCCTTGTATCCTCCCAAAAAGCGTGATGGAAGAGGCCTCTAGAGCCCTTATCGATTTCAACGGATCAGGTCTTTCCCTCATCGAAATTTCGCACCGAAGCAAAGACTTCGTAGCTGTAATGGATGAAGCCCGCGCGTTGGTAAAGGAACTCATGAAACTTCCTGAGAACTATGAAGTACTTTTCTTACAAGGTGGAGCAAGCCTCGGTTTCTTAACCGCAGCCTATAACTACCTTCCAAAAGGAGGTACTGCCTCTTATGCAGATACAGGAACCTGGGCGAATAAGGCTGTAAAAGAAGCAAAGCACCTCGGAAACCCAGTGGTGGTGGCTTCTTCAAAAGACGAAAACTATAACCATATCCCCAAAGACATTAAGGCCGCTGAAGGTTCGTCATACATGCACTTCACGTCCAACAACACGATCTTCGGAACGCAGTTCAAAGAATTCCCGAAGGTTGATTGTAACCTCATCTGCGACATGAGCTCTGACATCTTTTCACGCGAAGTGAATGCAGCAGACTTCACCATGATCTACGCTGGAGCCCAAAAGAACATGGGCCCTGCAGGAACAATCGTTTACATCTTCGATAAAGATAAATTGGGTAAATCAGGGAACAACATTCCTTCTTACCTAGACCTTCAAGTGCACTTGGATAAGGACAGTATGTTCAATACGCCCCCTGTATTCGCCATTTATGTTTGCATGTTGAACTTGCGCTGGTTGAAAGCAAACGGAGGTGTTGCTGCCATTGAAAAAGTGAATCAAGCGAAAGCGGACTTGTTGTACAACGAAATTGATTCCAATCCACTTTTCACCGGACACGCAGCTGTAGACAGCAGATCAAACATGAATGCAACCTTCCGTTTGACTGATGAAAGCTACGCTGAGGAGTTCGATAAACTGTGGAAAGCAGCAGGCATAAACGGACTGAAAGGTCACCGCTCAGTGGGTGGTTACCGCGCCTCAATGTACAATGCCCTTCCGCTAGAAAGTGTGAAGGTTCTTACTGAAACAATGAAAGAACTGGCTCACGTAAAGGCCTAACGATATCCAATGAAAGTACTAGCAAACGACGGAATTTCTCCTTCAGGAAAGGCGAAGCTCGAAGCAAACGGAATTACAGTTGTAACTGATTTCGTTCCCCAAGATCAATTGGCAGACGCCATTAATAAAGAAGGCTACGTTGGTCTTTTGGTGCGAAGTGCAACGAAAGTGCGCGAAGCATTGATTGATGCTTGTCCGAACCTCAAGTTCGTAGGACGTGGTGGAGTTGGCGTTGATAACATTGACGTGGCTTACGCTGAAAGCAAAGGAATTACGGTGTTCAACACACCCGCAGCTTCATCTTTGTCTGTAGCTGAAATGGTAATGGCGCAGCTTTTCACACTTTCCCGCTCACTGCATGACAGCAATCGACAGATGCCCGTGAACGGACTAGAAGACTTCAAAGGGTTGAAGAAAAAGTACGGAAAAGGACAAGAGCTTCGTGGAAAAACACTTGGTGTAATCGGTTTCGGACGCATTGGAAGAGCCGTGGCAAGTTATGCACTTGGCTGTGGAATGAAAGTGGTAGCCTATGACATGTTCCCAAATGACAATCCGGTGCAGCTTCACATTGCAGGACATGGTTCTATAGATGTGATTGTACCGAATGTATCTATGGAAGGATTGCTTTCTGAAGCAGACCTCATCACGCTGCACGTACCGAAACAAGACGATGGAACGGCTGTTCTAGGAACGGCTGAATTGGCGAAAGCGAAAGCAGGTGTAATCCTTGTGAATACAGCACGTGGTGGTTCTATTGATGAAGAAGCGTTGCTTGCAGCGTTGAAATCTGGACATGTAAAAGCAGCCGCGTTAGACGTGTTCGAAAACGAACCTACTCCACGTGAAGATCTTCTTTCACATCCAAATTTATCATTGACACCCCACATTGGAGCTGCAACAGTTGAAGCACAAGACCGCATTGGATTGGAGCTTGCTGACCGCATCCTCGAAATTGTGAAGTAGTGCTCAAGTAAACATCCTCGTCTTGCAGGGTATGAATAGAGGTAGTCACTTGATGGCCTCTAATCTGTTGCTCATTTGTGTTCGAAAATTTCGTGGCTGATGGATCGAAGAAAAAATGGGATGATCTGATTCTACCCCTATTTTGTCCGTATGGAACAACGCGAAAAAAGATAAGTTTCTGACCCAGAAGCTTCTATCAAAAAGCAGAGCATCTTTGGCACTCATGCCTCAGATAGAACTACTCAGATTGCACCTCTTTGTTTTCTCATTTCGATGGGTTGGCAACTCCTTTTTTCGGACATTGCACCTCCATTTGCAATGATCAATATGGCCAAAATTAGTCCCTTTCGCGCATTTCGTCCCGCAGTAGACAAAGTGCATCTTGTAGCGTCGCGCTCCTACGTTTCGTATGACGAAGAGCAGCTTCATGACAAGCTGTCAAACAATCCGTACACCTTTATCCACGTCATCAATCCAGATTATGATGAGCCTTTACCTACCCGTGATGGCTCAATTGATCGTTTTGTTAAGGTGAGAACGAAGTTCGAAAACTTTGTGAAAGAAGGAGTGTACGTTCAAGACGAAGCCCCCTGTTTATATGTCTACCGTCAAATCAAGAGCGGATTGGATTCCATTGGAGTCATTGCCGGCGTTCATGCTGATGACTACCGTTCTGGGCACATCAAGATCCACGAACAGACCTTGGCAGCCAGAGAAAAAATATTCTGTGAATACTTAGACACAACCAACTTCAACGCTGAACCCATTCTACTTTGCCACAATGATGTGCCTGAGTTGAATGCCTTTTACCAAGAAGTGATGGAGCGTGAATCAGCCTTCCACTTTTCTACTACTGACGAACTCGAACACCAACTTTGGCTGTTAACTGATCCGCAAGAAATGGAATTCGTTCAGTCGCTCTTTGACCAGATGCCCGCGTTGTATATCGCTGATGGTCACCACAGAAGTGCTTCTTCTGCCCTGTTAGCTGAAAAGCGCCGTGCTGAAAACCCCACTGCAACTGAATTGCCCTCTGACTTTTTTATGGCGTTCATGATTCCAGCCTCCGGCCTTGTGATTCATGGCTACCACAGATTGGTTTCGACCTTGGGCGAAATGAGTGTAGCACAATTCCTTAATGCGATTGGTGAACGTGTTTCGGTTCAAAAACTAGAACACAAAGACGCGCTTCCTAAAGTAGGAACCATTGACTTGTACATTGATCATGCTTGGTACCGTCTAGATTTCAGCGAAGAGGTAAACCTTGAACTGCCAGATGCAGCCTGGTTAAAGCAGCAGGTCTTGCTTCCTATTTTAAATGTACAGGACGCTCGAACAGATCCACGCATCTCCTTCGAACCAGAAACAACAGGGATTGACCGCATTGTTCAAATGGTAGATACCGGCAAAGCAGCTTGTGCCTTCATCTTGCACCCTGTTCCTTTTGACCAATTGAAAAAAATATCCGATCTGGGTGAATCCATGCCCCCAAAATCCACATGGATTGAACCAAAACTGCGCAGCGGACTTACTATCTTTGAGTTTAGTGAACCCAATAAGTAAGAATCATGACTGCTGCTCCTGAAGACATCATTGCCAAATTGAACGAAATTAAGACCAGCCTCCCTGCACAGGTTACGTTGGTTGCCGTTTCTAAAACTCATCCAAACGAAGCCATTGAAGCAGCCTACGGTGAAGGTCAACGGGTTTTTGGAGAGAACAAAGTGCAGGAGCTGGTAGACAAAGCGGCGGCGCTTCCGAAAGACATTGAATGGCATTTAATTGGTCACCTTCAGACCAATAAGGTGAAGTACATAGCCTCTTTCGTACACTTGATTCATGCGGTAGATAGTGAAAAACTATTGAAGGAAATCAACAAGCGCGCAGCACAGGAAAACCGCGTGATCAACGTGCTCTTGCAAATGCACATTGCAGAAGAGAGCAGCAAGTTTGGGTTTGATGAATCAGAAATGATGGCGCTTTTGGATTCAGGTCGAATTGCGGATTTCGAAAACATCTCTGTTGCAGGACTCATGGGAATGGCCACTTTTACGGACGATGAAAACCAAGTTCGAAAAGAATTTACCTCATTGAAAAACACGTTTGACCTTTTGAAAGCAGATCACTTTAAAGACGGCGCATTCAATACCTTATCAATGGGCATGAGTGGAGATTACAAACTGGCCATTGAAGAAGGAAGCACAATGATTCGTGTTGGAAGCAGCATTTTCGGTGTACGCGAATACTCGTAAACCTACATTGGGTCTACATCTGGGATAATGCGAATGCTCCTCATTTCTTTGTCTGTCTGAAACTGCATTATCACCTCTTTCACAATCTTCTTGAACTTCGCCGGTGAATAATCGCGGTCAATTTTCATCAGAATGTTCTGGTGGTAATAGTTATTAATTCTAGCAACATAAGGTGCTTCGGGACCAATCACCCGCTCGCCAAAATGTTCTCTCAATTGCTTCGCCAAATCCTTGGCTGCATTGTGCAGGAAGCCCTCCCCTTTATGGCGAAGGTTCAATTTAATCAATCTATAGTACGGAGGATAATGGTAGGCGAAGCGCTCTGTCAACTCTTGTTTGTACAAGCTGGCGAAATCGTATTGCATGACCTTCTGAATCACCCAATGATCAGGGTTGTAGGTTTGAATGATCACCCGTCCGCGTTCATTTCTTCGTCCTGCCCTTCCTGCCACCTGCGTCATCAGTTGAAACGCCTTTTCAAATGCACGAAAATCAGGAAAATTCAGCAGGGCATCCGCATTCAAAACACTCACAAGCTCTACATTCTCGAAATCTAGTCCTTTGGTGACCATTTGCGTTCCCACGAGGATGTCAATTTCACCCGCATCGAAATCGCCAAGCAACTTCTGGTACGCATGCTTCGAACGCGTCGTATCAAGGTCCATGCGCGCCACCTTAGCTTTGGGCAGGAACAAGGCCAAATCTTCTTCAATTTTTTCTGTACCGAAACCAATTGAGCGGATATCGTTACTTCCACAGGCGCCGCAGACCACTGGCGGACGGACAGAGTAACCACAGTAATGGCAGTTGAGGTGGTGTTCACGTTTGTGGTAAGTCAAACTTACATCACAGCGGGTGCATTGCGGCACCCAACCACACGTCTTACATTGCCATAACGGCGCATATCCTCTGCGGTTTTGAAACAAGATGATTTGCTTGTTCCGTTTGAGCGTGTCTTCCATTGCTTCAAGGAGAAACGAAGTAAAATGCGACTTCATGGTACGCTTCTTCATCTCCTTGGCTACATCAGCGCATTGGATCTCAGGCATAATGAGGTCACCAAAGCGGTGTTTCAATTCTACTAATCCGTACCTACCCTCTTCTGCATTGTAATAAGTCTCTACTGCTGGAGTAGCGCTTCCCATAAGCACCTTCGCTTTATGCAGCATGGCCAAAACCACAGCAGAATCTCTTCCGTGGTAGCGCGGGGCGGGATCATGTTGCTTGTAACTCGTCTCATGTTCTTCATCAACGATCACCAATCCGAGTTTTCTGAACGGCAAGAAAATAGAAGAACGTGCCCCCATAACAATTTGGTAACCTTGTGCCTCAGGGTTCAGTGTTTTGCTCCATGTTTCAGCGCGTTCCATCTGGTTGAACTTCGAGTGGTACACACCTATCTGATCGCCAAAATACCGCTGGAGTCGTTGAATGAGCTGCGTTGTAAGTGCAATCTCTGGCAAGAGGTACAACACTTGTTCGCCCCGAGCAATGGTTTCTTTGATCAATCGAACAAAGACTTCAGTTTTTCCAGAGCCCGTTACACCGTGCAGTAAAACGACCTCTTTCGATTCGAAGTTGGTTTTAATCTCCTCTAGCGCAGTATTTTGTGCTGGAGAAAGTTTCTTTTCCTCTGTTCTTTGTCCGTCATAGGCTTCAATGCGATCTACATAACGCGCCTCTAAGCGGAAGATCTCTTTTTCAACCAGTTTTTTCGTCACAGAAGCCTCAACATTAACAAGCTTCTGCAGCTTAATTTTCTGCACACCTTGAGAATAGTCAGGGTCTTCGCGCAGGTAAGCCATGAGCAATTCGCTTTGCTTGGGTGCTTTTCGTTCTAACTCCTCAAACGCCTGCTGCAGTTCGTCTTCAGACCTGAGACGGTCATGCAAAAAGACAAGCTCTTCCGTTTTGGGTCTGTAACGTTCCTTGAGTTCTTCAGCGGTGGTAACGAATCCTTTTTCGATCAGCTTCTTAATGATGGGCTGAACCGTTTTGATGCCCAAGATCTCTGCAACATCTTTGATTTCCAAGGTCTTTTGAATCTCAAGCGCTTCAAGCACAAGGAATTCTTTATCGCTCAGAACCGTCGCATCTAAGTCTTCATGGTAGTCATTCAGTACCAATTTGGTTTCACTAGCGAGCTTTAAACTCGCAGGCAAAGCCATTCCAACCACTTCGCCCAATGTGCATAGATAGTAGGTGGCCATCCACTCCCAAAAGCGCATTTGCTTAGCGGTAATAATAGGTAAGTCGTCTAGTAAAGAGTCTATGTACTTTGCCTCGTAGTTCTTAGGCGGATCAGTATGTACCTTATGCACAATGGCCGTATACAGCTTTGCTCTACCGAGTTGCACAATCACTCTTTGCCCGAACACCACTTCGCCCTCTAACTCAAGCGGAACGCGGTAAGTAAGCAGGTTTGGAATGGCAATTGGAATGACTACGTCTACAAAAGTTGCTAAGTCTGACATCAAAGCGAAATTAAGAATTCTAAGGGCGAAGTAGATCGAAAGGGAGGAAACATTCTGTTAATAGTAGCTTAAACCTTCAATAACGATTTGCTAACAGCGGTGTAAAGATTGAGTTGCAGTTTTGCACTGTCAAACGATTCAAACAAAAATAAAATGAAACTACTTCTACGCACATTTACATTTTTCATCGCGGTACTTTCGTTCAGCAACATCCAAGCTGCTGACGTAATAATTACAGATGATGGTTCTGGAACAGGAACTACAACTTGGACAGCTGACAACAACTACATCCTAGACGGACTGGTATTTGTGAACAGCGGACAAGCATTAACCATTGAAGCTGGAACAGTTATTAAAGGTATGGCTGGAACAGGAGCTGACGCATCAGCACTCGTTGTTGCTCGTGGAGGTCAACTCTTCGCCAACGGAACTGAAACTGCATCAATCATCTTTACATTTGAAAATGATCCTCTAGATGGGTCTACACCTTGGGCCACACGCGGTCAATGGGGTGGCTTAATTGTTCTTGGAGATGCAATTCTTAACTCTACACCTGGTGAGTCTCAAATAGAAGGTATTCCTGATACAGAGCCTCGCGGCCTTTATGGAGGACAGAATGACAATGACAATTCAGGTTCAATTACATACATCTCTATTCGCCATGGCGGAACCGACATTGGTGCAGGTAACGAAATCAACGGACTCACCCTTGGTGGTGTAGGCGCAGGAACGCTTATTGAGCACGTAGAAGTGGTGTCTAACGCTGATGATGGAATCGAATTCTTCGGAGGAACTGCTTCAGTGAAATGGGCTGTTGTTGCTTTCTGTGGAGATGACTCTTTTGATTATGACGAAGGATGGAGAGGACGTGGCCAATTCTGGTTCACAGCTCAGGATTCTGCAAATGGAGAAGGTGACCGTGGTGGTGAGCATGACGGAGGAACCAATCCAGAAGATGGTGAGCCTTATGCACACCCTGTAATCTACAACGTTACGTATGTTGGTCTTGGAATGGCAGCTGGAAAGCGTGCTTTAACGTTCCGTGACAATGCTGCTGGTGAATACCACAATGGTGTTTTCGTAAACTGGGGCAAAGGAGTAGATGTTGAGAACTTGGCTTCAGGAGAAGATAGCTATGCGCGTTTGGGAGCTGGTGAACTTGCTTTTGCAGGAAACTGCTTCTACAACACGGCCGCAGATGGCTTAGGAGCTGCTGCATCTGACTTATTCAAAATCTCAATGGGATCTGGATGGACATCTGACGCTGATTCTACTGCTGCCTTAACGGCATCAACGAATGCTCTGGTTGCTACTTTCGCTGCAAACGGAAACGAAGTTGGTAACCCAATGGTTCAAACATTGATTGAAGAAGGTTCAAACGGATTGGTGCCAGTACCTGGCGCAACACTTCCAACGGTAACACCTTCTGCTGATGAGTGGTTCACCGCTGCTACTTTTAAAGGAGCTTTTGACCCTACATCAAGTTGCACATGGTTGGCCGGATGGTCTTTCCTTGATTCTCGTGGATTCATTGGTTGTTCAAGCAACATTGAAGAAGGAGTAATTGCTGATGCAGCATTGACTATTTTCCCTAATCCAACTTCAGGAAACATTACAGTAACATTGCCTACTGTTGTTTCTAACGGACAGTTAAACATCTTAGACCTTACCGGCAGAGTGGTTGCTACACAGCAATTGGTGGCATTGCCTGCAGGAAGTCTTGTTCAAATGGACATGGGTAACTTCGAAAACGGTATTTACTTGGTGCAATTCACCCAAGGACAGGTTAACCGCACTGCACGCGTAGTTTTACGCTAGTAGTCCTCTAAATAAACAACTTAAGGGTGCTCAATTCGTTGAGCACCCTTTTGCTTTTAACTTATCCTTCCCTTAACAATGGGCTAACATCACAGTTCTAATTTTGCGGCAGTTTTTAGAGGAACTACCATGAAAAAAGTATTACTACTTAGTGTCTTAACACTTATTCTTACTTCCGCTTTTGCTCAAGGGATCATACGCGGTAAAGTGACAGATGGCTCAAACGGTGATGAGCTGATTGGCGCAAGCGTTATCATTGAAGGAACTTTCACAGGGGGTCAAGCAGACCTTGATGGAAACTTCAGCATTGAAAACCTAGAGCCAGGATCATACACCATTACATGTAGCTTCATTACTTATGACAAGAATACAGTAACCGTTGAGGTGCTTGATGGCGAAGTGTCAATTGTAAACTTCAACATGCTTCCTACGAGTTTCGAAATTGATGTTGCTGAGATTATCGCAAAGCAAGACAAGAGACAGTCTGTGTTCATGGACAATGTGAAGAAGAAGGATCCTACGATGATGGATTACATCTCAAATCAGCAGATTAAGAAAACAGGAGAAACAGATGCAGCTGGTGCACTTTCAAAGGTGACGGGTGTATCTACCGTTGGAAACTACGTTTTCGTTCGTGGATTAAGTGACCGTTACATTAAGACAACTTTGAACGGTGCTGAGATTCCTTCATTAGACCCAAAGCGAAATTCAGTTCAAATGGATCTTTTCCCAACCAATTTGATTGACAACTTGGTAGTGGTGAAGACCTTGAATGCAGATCTTCCTGCAGATTACGCTGGTGCATACATCAACGTAATCACACGTGACTTCCCAGAAGAGTTTACTTTCAACTACTCTGGTTCTGTTGGTTTCAATACCAATAGCACGTTTAACAATGACTTTCTTACAAGCCAGACTAGTTCTACTGATTGGCTTGGTTTTGATAACGGTTCACGTGACTACCCAGACATGATTGATCAGGCAGGTGGTGTTCCAAGTCAAGACCTTTCGAACTACTACGAAGCGCTTGTGCTTGCAGGATACGGACAAGACCTAGAGAACATCGGAATCACTGATCCATCTCACATTGGCGCCGGTGCAGACCAAACATCAATTAGCCAAGTGGTAAACCAGATTGCCGGCATAGAGTCATTAAGTCAAGTAAACAACGAATTTCTTCCTGCAGCACGCGCGATCAATAACGCTGATCTTTCTGCTATGGCGCAAGGATTTGACAACTCATGGGAAAATGAGCGTCGCGCCCCAATGCTAGACATCTCCCAGTCTTTGAGCTTCGGTAACCAAGGAAAGCTTTTTGGCCGTCCGTTCGGATACATCTTCGGAGTTCAGTACAAGCGTTCAAATCGTTCTTATGAAAACGGACAAACTGGTCGTTACACCTTAACAGGAAACGAAAACGAAATCAACAACTTGAACACTGAGCGTTTACTTACAGATGCGCAAGGAAACCAGTCTACCTATACTTCGGCCCTGCTTAACCTAAGCTACAAGTTGAATGAAAACAACAAACTTGGATTCACCTTCATGCCCAACGTAAGTGGTGTGAACAACAGTCGTTTCCAAGATGGCATCAATCCAAGTGATGAAATTGGTCTAGGACAGCAGCAAAGACAGCAGCGTTACTTAGAGCGCAGCATGGTTGTTTACCAATTGCGTGGAGAGCACTATGCACCAGGTCTTCGCAAAGCGAGAATAGATTGGATGGGCTCTTTCACTAGAGGTGTTCAGTCTACTCCTGACATGCGCGTATTCATTAATAGTTACAAAGATGTTCCCGCTTCAACAGTTTACTTCGATGCAGATGGAAACAACGTAACAGAAGATGCATTGTCATTGCTTTCTGATGGCGAAAACTTGAATGAGTACTTTCCCGGATTTACATCACAGCAACTTGAAAGTGGAGAAGTAGAATATGACATTCAAGATAACCTCTACCCTTCTCCAACACGTTACTACCGTGAGATGACTGATGACATCTTGGACTTGAAAGCGAACATCGAATTTCCTTTTGAAAACAAGACGGGATTAAAGAACAAGCTTAGATTCGGTGGTTCATACGTTGCGAAGACGCGTGATTACACAGAGCGCAGATACAGCTTCATTTCAAACAACCTTGATTTTAATGGCAATCCGAATGAGTACTTCGAGCAAGGAAACTTGAACGTGCTTCCTGGAACTGGATCTAGCTACTTGTACTTGCGTGATGACACAGACATCCAGAATAGTTACACAGCAAGCATGGATGTTCTTGGAGCCTATGGTATGATTGATCTGAACGTTACAAACAAGCTTCGCATGAATGCTGGAGTGCGTTTGGAAACAACAGACATGTTACTTGAATCAGCAAAGATTGCTGCTGATGAGTTAACGGGAGCAACTGCTGATAACTTTCGTGGTGGGCTAGATCTTGTAGATGTGCTTCCTTCATTGAACATGACTTACCTTCTTCGCCAGAAAGACATTGCAACAACCAACCTACGTTTTGCTGCTAGCCAGTCTGTTGCCCGTCCGATGTTCCGTGAAAAGGCCCCGTTCTCTGTATATGACTTCGAAGTACAGGAGCAGCAAACGGGTAACGTAAACTTGGACAGAACAAGCATCAACAACATTGACCTTCGTTTAGAGCACTATCCATATCCTGGAGAAATTTACTCTGTAAGTTTGTTCTACAAGCAATTCACTGATCCAATTGAGCAGGTAATCATTTCTACTGCCGCTAACACTGAGATCACATGGGTGAACGTTGAGAGCGCTGAAGTTTTCGGAGCTGAGTTCGAAGTGCGTAAGTCACTCGGATTCATTGGCGAAGCTTTTGCTCCATTTGGAATAGGGGCGAACCTTACTTTGGTTCATTCTGCTACCAAAATTGAGGAAGAGGAATTGGAATTGATTCGTGCAACAGATCCTGACCATGCAGACAGCCGCCCAATGTTCGGACAGTCGCCTTACATCTTCAATGCTATCCTTTCATATGACAATGATTCACTTGGCTTCAACGCTTCTATCAGCTATAACGTCCAAGGAGAACGACTGGTACTTGTAACGAAAGGTGGAACGCCTGACATCTATGACCAGCCGCGTGGCAACTTGAACCTGACTGTAAGCAAGCAGCTTGGAGAGCACTTCAGAGTGAACTTCAAGGCTCGTAACCTCCTTGACCCTGAATACCTTCAAACGTATAAGTTTAAGGATCAGGAGTACGTGTTCCAGTCTATGCAGTGGGGTAGGACTTTTAGCGTAGGGTTTAGTTATAGTATTTAGTGGCTTCGTTACTACACACGGACATAGACTTCACTCAGATGGGGGGGGGCTTACTACTATGTGACACTGCTTCGCAGAGTCAGGAGTGGTGCATGACACTGCGAAGAAAAAGCAGATTATAGTAATCTCCACAGGCCACATACCTCATCCATGACTCTGCGAAGCTGTGTCACATAATACTAACCACAGGCACCTCACTCCACCCATGACTCTGCGAAGCTGTGTCGCATAATACTAACCACAGGCACCTCACTCCACCCATGACTCTGCGAAGCTGTGTCACATAATACTAACCACAGGCCACAACCACCCATGACTCTGCGAAGCTGTGTCACATAATACTAACTACAGGCACCTCACTCCACCCATGACTCTGCGAAGCTGTGTCACATAATACTAACCACAGGCCCCTCACTCCACCCATGACTCTGCGAAGCTGTGTCACATAATACTAACCACAGGCACCTCTCTCCACCCATGACTC
>Ga0222629_1000474_pt1 | contig 12751 bp, 15 predicted proteins | sample AntAcemetagenom1_FD_179847 | JGI IMG/M metagenome (GOLD analysis project Ga0222629, IMG submission 179847) | Saline water microbial communities from Ace Lake, Antarctica - #1 | ecosystem: Environmental > Aquatic > Non-marine Saline and Alkaline > Saline | place: Antarctica: Ace Lake | collected... | reverse complement strand
AGTCAGCTATCAAAACCGTCATACCCGCAACAAAAGACTTGCCCGCCGTGATGGTAAAGACTTTCTCACCAGTACCTATGGCAATGCTGCTTGTGCTTGTATCCTGAACTTCAGACAATGTGCCAGCAATCTCAAAGGCGTTTGCCTGTGTTGCAAAAATATTTAAAGCATCCCTGAAAGCCGGTAAAGCTGTGCCAAGCAATGTATCGGCTCGCGCATCAAAGCTAGCAGGATCTGCCGTTGTTGGAACCGTGCCAAGACTTGGTATTACTTCGGTGATGCTCATTTAAACTTCCTCTAGTTCGATGCTAATGATTGCTAAATCAGCCATGCTCATATCTATTTCAAAGCTTCGGTAAAAGCCTAGAATCGAAGCCGCCTCAAAATATCCGTCCGCGGAATCGGTCAATCCATTCCAGATAGCGGGACTTGCATTCAGCTCCTCTCTAATCTTTATCGCTTTTGCTACATTCGATTTTTCAGTTAATACGCGCTGCCTAGATTTTGGTATATTCCTGCGAGGAACTAAGATTGCGTTACCATCTACATCTCGATCAACCGAGCTGAAATTCAGAATGTCACTAGATGCCGATTGCTGTGTCTCACCAAGATACACAGCCGTGCCTATGACCACAGAACCAACGCTTGCATTGCCAGATGATGCGGTTAAGGTAAGAGTGATAATTGCATCAGTGAATAGAGGGATATTAGAGAAAGCTAGGCTGGACTTTGTGGTGAATTCGCCATAAAAATAATCAGACCAGTTGGCCGTTACCCGAGTATTAAGAGTGCCACTAGAGCTGTAGACGGTCCCACCACCGCCGACACTGGTAATGGTTAAGGAATAAGAATTTGCGATAATTCCCTTTATGGTAATTGAGTTAATTCGCTTATCGGGGGTAACAACAACCGTAATCGCACCTAGCGCAGTTGAGCGCTGATTCCTTTTATAATCGAACATCTTAAATCGATTAGTCTTTCCGATGTATTTCCATTTCTCAGTATTGGTGAGCGCGTAGCCCGTATTTGAATCGACCAAAGACTCATAAAGCGAGTGAGTGGAAAGGTCAGTAACAATGCCGCCAATATCACAAGATGAACCAGAATTGTAAACAGGATAGACCTCTCCCGCCTTTGTCCACCAAGCGCCCTCGCTTTGAGCGTTTCCGGTATTGCTTGCCTGTAATGATCGCCAAACAATCTGGGCCGCACCATAGACCGAAGCAAGGCCCGCTAGAGCCTCGTCAGCATAAGTCGTACCACCCGAGTAAGTGGCAGCAACATCTTCGGGTATAGTGGTGCTGGTAAGCCTGGCGTCCGTTATTTCAATTGGAGGTATTACTTCCATCTACGCGGTCTCCGTTACAAGTGCGTTACCGTCGCGAGTTACCCGTATCAGCAGGTCCGCTGTTGTCTTTACGCTGGCAGCAATTTTCCGCATTTCGTTAATCATTCCGGCAGACTCGCCGCCGCTGTTTGAATTGCGAGGGTCGTTAGCCGTTAAAACTTCCTCGTTCTTGTGTAGCTCTGCCCTGTAACCATCAAAAGGAACTCTTCGCAAGCCGTTAAAGTGAGAGCCGTCAACGCCTAGCGCGCCAGCCCTTGATAGTATTTCAGCAACAGAGGAACCGTTACCTATTACATGATCAATAGACTCTCTGCTCGCGCCCATTTGCGCGCCAGAAAGCTCAACCCATCGAGAGGCAAACTTGGCTAACTGATCAGCCATTGGAGTTCCATCGCTACCACCTTCCTCGCTAGCCGATCCAAAGAAAGCCCCGCGCCCCTCGCCTTTTTCATCGTATCCAATGAAGTCGGAAGCATTAAGGCTTGGCATTGTTCCCGCTATAGACTGGTGGATATTTGAAAGATAAGCGTCAACTTCTCTAAAAGCATCGATATTGTCCGTAGCGCCTTGCTGGTCCGATCTTCTCGAAAATCCAGTAAACTGTGCGCCACTTGCAAAGGGATCAATTCCAAAACTTCCTTCGTGGCCCAAATCCTGAGTAAGCATTCCAGCATTGCTAGACATTGTGCCGCTATCATCAAGAACCTTGGCAAGTAGCGCAGCACCTCCTAATGCCCACCCCCAAACAGGAACGGCAGAAAGCGCGCCCATTACCGCTGATCCCGCAGACGCAAGGCCAGAGCCTACCGCAGAAACTCCAGATCCAATGCTTGCCATTATTCCTGTGCCGCCTACCGCCGCACCCTGTGCCGCCATACCTGAAGTCATGCCAGCCATCGCTGCGCCAGATCCCGCTGCCGCTGTCCCCGCTCCCGCCGCTGCCATTCCCGAGGTCATACCAGCCGCTATTGCTGGCGTGGCTACTGTGCCTGCCGCGCCTAGACCTAGTGCCGATGTGATTGAGCCGCCAACAGCGGTTGAGGCTACGCTGGACCCAATAGAGCCAAGAATTGATGAGATAGGGTTTCCTGCGCCGGTTGATGCTGTGCCCCCAAATCCGACCAAGTTCATCAGCTTAGATGCCGCCCATTCAGCAACCATGCGCTTGATCATTCCAGTAAACGCTTCAGCTATCTGGCTAAAAGCGCCTTTACCGTTGTTCATAATATTGACAAAGGTTGTGGACAGATAATCGTGAGTTCTGCCCCATGCTTCCTCTGCCGCCCGAGCAGCTTCATCGTTAGCTTTTTCTAAAGCCGCAGCCTCGGTCGCCGCATTCGTTAGCGCTGTTTTTTCCTTGTCTATTTCAGTCACGAGCGCAACAATCTCCTTTCCTAGTAAGCTGGTAGAAGTCACCCCTGCTGTCTGTAAGCCGTTTCTTATTCCTATCTGTGTGGATGTTAGTCCCAAGGCGTCTTTTTCATTTTTAAGGCTGGTAATTAAGCTGATAGCCTTCCCGTCAAGCTCGCCCGTAGATGTGGCCGAATTATCGACTACCGTTTTGAAGTCGGAAAGAGCAACATCAGCATCACCCACGGCTGTTTCAACGTCTCCTGTCGTGTCTTTTAGGGTCACTAGCTTGCCTTCTAGCGCAACTATTCGCCTTTTTGATTCGCCTATCGTGGTATTGAAAGTGCCCGTATTGGTGTCGGCATTTTTCAGCTTTGTAAGGGTAGTTTCAAAAGTGGTGTTAAAAGTGTTGATGGCGCTAAGTGGGCTTGCTGCCGCCGCAGCTATTGCAGTCATTGTGGCAATAGCTTTGTTTTGTACATCGACAAAAGCCCCGCTTACCGTCCCGAGAGCGCCTGCAAATTTTTCTAATAAATAAAGCTTCAAAGTTTCCCATGAAATTTCAATGCTAATTGCGGCGTTTGATCCGAAAGTTTTAATTGCCTCCCATGTCGCCTTTATTGGAACGCTTGCAACATCTATCGCCGTGGCGATTGCCCCCCAAACCGCAACCGCAACATCTTTTAGGGCGTTAAATATTGTTGCCACAGCCGTTAGGGTTGCCGGAAAGGTTTCCATTAGATAGACTTTTAGCTTCTCCCAAGCAATCTGGACATTGACCGCTGCGGTGGATGCGGCAGTCGTTATGTCCTCCCAATTTCTATATATGACCACGGCGGCAGCAGCTAAGGCAGCAACAATCAGCCCTATGGGGTTAGCCAAAAAAGCTGCGTTCATAGCAAGAACAGCCTTTACAACAAGCCCAATCCCTCCCACAATCACTGTAGGCGCAATCATTACAGAAAGCGCTGCGCCAACAGCCGCAACTACCGTTCCAATTGTTTCTAGGTTTTCAGTAAAGTAAAGAATCGCGCCACTGGCCGCCGTAATGCCAGCGCCAAAAATATTAATCCCACCGGTGTCTCCCATCTTGCGAAATAGGCCATCGACATTATCTTGTAAGTTGCTTAAAAGACCAGGCAATCTTTCCATTTGGTCCTCCATCGCGCCAGCAAACTGAACCTCGCCAATGCCCATTAAATATGCCTGTATCTCTCCTGCGTTTTTACCGATTGTGGTGGTTATGCCCTGAAAGGTAAAAGAAACATTATCGCCCTGAGATTTAGCCTTGATACCAAACTCTTTTAGTCGCTCAAATTCGCCCGTAGAAGCGTCAGCAACGGCTTCAATCATTTGGGACATGTCTTTACCCATAGCTGAGGAAGTGTTGCCGTATGACAAAAGGGCGCGCTCTGAGGGGTCCAATCCTAAAGCCTTTAGTTTGATAAAAGCGTTTACAGATTGATCTAAAGTAAAAGGGGTTTTTGCTGCGAATTCTGTTAATTTATCAAATGCCTTTCCGGCGTTTTCCGCGCTGCCGGTGATCGTGGTAAGAGAGCCTCTGAGCTTTTCAGTCTCCACAACAACATCGGCAAACTTTCGACCAATCGCCATGCCGCCCATCGCCACGGCAATAACGCCCACGACCTTTTTGACGTTCGCGCCCATAGAGGTGAAACTTTGGTCAATCTTTTTTGTGTTGGCATCAATTGCCTGTCTACCGCCATCCACAGACTTTTCAGCTTTTTTCAGCTCACGCCTAAGCCCTTCGGTTGTCGCATCAATTTTTAATAGTAGGTCAGCCACATCACTCATGTACTTGAGTCTCTTTTTGCTTAACGATTGCTGAAATGAACGAGGACATGCTTGATTCTTTTTTCTTCGGTTCTGATTTCTTGCCGCCGTTTTGCATCTGGATAAAATCTATTTTGGCAGCTATTGAAATAGTAATTTCGGGCACTGTGCTATTCCATGCTACATCGGGCGACCATCCAAGCCAGCCCGTTGCAACACCGAATATATGAACAAGGTATTCAGCCTCGGTCATAGAATCGCCTTCTACTTTTTTTTAGTAGAATCCTCGGACTCCGTATCACCGTTGGGATTCATCAACTTGGTGATAAAAGGAACCACTTGTTCGGTTGCGCCTGCGATGCCATGAGAGAAAACGGCTTCTTCAATATCTCCCAATTCTCGCGGAACAGATCCAGCGCCAGCAGAAATGATGGCCGCGATGGTTTCGACATTAAGCTGACCCAATGCCTCCATCGCTCCGCGTAAACCGCCAAATCTAGCTTGGATTTTCTTCATCGCTTTGAGCGTAGGGCGAAGCTCGTAAATAGTATCGCCCAGCTCGATAGTTACCTCGCCGTGACCTAGACTCATGCTCTAAGATCCACAATGAAGCCTTGGTCATTGGTTATCATGTGCTCAACCAATTCCATGTCTTCAACGCTGCCACCAGGATACTGCTCGTTGCCAACCTTGCCTCTCCAAAAGATAGTTGTTGCATTACCAGCCGCAGGGTCGTTGTAAACAACTTTCATATTGTAAGCCGCCTGAGTGGTAACAGCCGCCGCGTCGCGCAAATCAATTTGACCAGCATCATCAGGGTCGTATCCGACAGTGATCATTATATTATCGCCCGCCTTTGAGGATTTGCTCTGAACCGTGCGTCCAGTGCTTAATCCTGTGAATGCGGAAAAGTTTTGCGTATCGGTTAAGGCAGAAATAGATTGAACCTCTCCAATCTGAACAAAAGTATCTGCTTCCATTTCTGATAAGGTACTACCTGCTCCGGTAGTGCCGATGTGAACTGTTGCGAATGCCATTGAATAAACAGCCATAATATTGCACCTCCAAAGTGCTAGTTTTTAAAACTCTAAAAGAACTTGCAGGCGCAATTGGCCCATGTAAGTTACACCATCAGACTCTCTATTGGTTCGCTTCGACAAAACCTGAGATTGCGCGACTCGGCCAGTAGAGAGAGTGAATTTTTGATCATGGAGCAAGGTGTCAAGCTCGGCCATGATTTCTAAAACTTCCTTCTGTCCCCGGTAATCTGACCAGACAGAGAAATACATTATTTTTTGATCTTTTCGATCAGAAAGCCAATTCGCTCTTGATGAATCTTGATAGTCAATGGTCACATAAGGATAAGTCGCGTCCTGTGGCACTGAGTCATAAATAGGAACTGACAACCCAGCGTCTAGTGCTGAATAAACGGCAGTTTGAAAGGCAACCGAAGGATCGCTCATAAGCCTTGCGCCTTCTTAACCGCGTCAGTAATAACCTTCTCAACACGACTGATTATTTTGGGCTTTTCATAGTCCCAAGCTGGCTGTAAAAAAGGCTGTGCAGCCATTCTTGTGCCGCCATTGCTATTCTTTGTGCCGAACTCTAAAAACCTTGCATAAAATGCTCGGGTTCTTGCTTTCTTTCCTCTAATGCCAACCTGTGCAGTAAGCCCATTTTTTGCCACTAAAGACGTAATGTTGTCTTCAAGGTTTCCCGTATCTCTAGGAACTCGGGCAATCACTTCTCGCATAAGACCATTAGCCGCATCTTGCATGGCAGGCTTAATTCTGGCATCAGTTTCGGTTAAGATTCTTCGGAGCTTTATACGCGCTCTCGTGCTTGTTACGGATGATTTGCGAGCCATTACTGTGTAACCCCTCGCTCTGCGTTGATTTCTAAATAAGCCGCTCTTGTGCCTTCCGTGAGGACTTCTCTGATATTGTAGGTCGCGCCATTCCAGACAATACGATCGGTGTTTTTAATGTCGCTGCGGTTTCTAATCTTGAACAAATACATAGCAGGAGCTTCAACACGATCATGCGTTGCCAGTTCCCTTCCTCTTCTTGGTCTGACATGAGCCCATAGGTCAGCCGCAACATCAGTTAAGGCAACGGTATCGCCGCCCATCCCATCACTGGTGCGAGTCTCGCGCTTGATAGTTATTAGCTGATCAAGCGCGCCGGGGTTCATCAAGCTACCCACCCCTTTCTATTCGTGTTTATTAAGCTCTGAACTGCGAAGGGAAGCTCTGATACGGTTTCACGAGCCGCCACACCTGTCGGGTTTTCATACCAATGGCTTATCAACAAGCTCATTGCCTGCCTGATTGAACTGGGCACGCCCGCAGAGGTATCGCTAAAGCCGGCAACAAAGGTGACCGTGATGGCGTCGAGTCTGTCAAATACCGCAGGGATAACGACACCAGGCTTTGCTTTAATCCAAGCCCTGTCTTGATTGCCGTAAAGGTAAAAATCGCTTACCGTTAAAGTTCTGGAAACATTTTCATTATCAAAATATTGAATCGATGTAATTGAGCTCACAGGAGTTACCGGAATATCTATCGTGTTATCCGCTCCGTAAGTCTCAACAGATAAGGCCCACGTTTGATGTATTAATGCCTTGCCTATCACGCCGCTTGGGACATCCATGAAATCTGTAGCCGCTGCAATCAATCCTGTTATTCGAGTATCATCGCTTGTGTGTTGAATTCGAAGATCAGATTTAATCTCGTCAACAGTTACCGGATAAGCCGCCGCTTCTACTGTTCGATTCAACAAATACTCGCTATTCATAATTAGACCTTGTTAGCTTTTTCAGTTTTGAATTTCTTTGTAGCTGTTTGCTTGGTAGCGGATCGAACAGCCGTTGCTTGGCCTGCCTCAACCATGCGTATAGCTTCGGCATCGCTTACTTCAATTTCATCACCTACGTTTTGACTGTCGCCAATAACCGCTCGGCTTACCAATAATTTAACCTTCATGCTTTAATCTCCGAAAAGTGAAAAGCAGAGACGCCCCGAAGGACGCCTCTAACCTACTAGCTTGCAGCAGTTATTAAATGCTTAACCGCAGCAGTATCACCAAGCTCACCGTCGAAACGGATAAGGCCAGCAATACCCATGTCAGGCCAGAATCGTTCCTTCATAACCCCGATAACAGGCGCGCCGACTTTGCGAACGTAATACTTGCTGAAGTCACCGAAAGTGATAACTTTCTTCGCAGCCGCCAAAGAGTCCATAGCCTGATTGATGCTATAAGCGCGACCATTAAAAGTAGACGGGGCGCCAGCAACAACATTGCCTTGCTGCCATAAGTAATTGCCATCGCCATCTTTCAGCTTACGAACAGCTAGCAAAGTGGAATCGTTGAACATATAACGAGTCTTTGGTGACATGCGGTAAGCAGGGTCAACAGAGTGCTCAAGATCAAAAATCTCATCAAAGGTGACTGCGGACGTTGCTGCTGCGGTTTTGCCAAGACTTGAAGCCGTAACAACGCCATTTGGAGCGCTAGAGCCTGAGCCAGTAGTAAGCTGAAGGTTTGCAATTCGACCTAAACGCTCGCCAAGCAAAGAGCCTAACAATTGCTCCATTGAGAAAATGGAGTCCATGTCTAGTTCCCAAGACCAGCGTATGAACTCTGTGTCGAAGGAATAAGCATCTAGAGACTTCTGGCCGAACGTTGCGTCCTTGCCGCCGTCATTAACAAGTGCGTCGCCTTCCGTATGAGCGACCGCTGTGACAGCGGTGTCATTGATAGTCGGAATCTTCAAAGGATTGCCGCTAGTGGTAGAAATAATCGTGGCAACGTCTTCGCTGTACATCGGACCCCAGGCAAGCATTGATCTGACAATCTCATCAGATAAAGTCGTTGGGACAGTGAAGCCGCCAGCAGTAGTTGTGCCGCCAGTTTGTGCGCGATACTCAGTCATTCCCTGCTTTAGAACCTGACGCTCTTCAGAACTCAGTGTGTCCTGTTGGCCGCAGATAACCTTTGCGAATACGTTGCGATACTCTGCCTTGACCGGCTCAACGCTGCCATCATCAGATCCATCAGCAGGATTGGGGCGACGGCTTTCGACTGCTCGCTTCTCAGCAGTAGCAATCTTATCTTCGCGATTAAGTTTTGCGTCAATCGCGTCATGGTCGACCATCCGCGCATCAAATCGTGCTTCGATTTCCTTGGCCTCTGTATCACTGGTCTTATCAGTGATTGAATCAAGGTCTTTTCGGGCTTCCGTGGCAAGCTCTGCCATGCGTTCCCGCTGGGTCTTCATTTCTTCAAGTGTCATAGTGACATTCCTGTAATATGCCGAGCCCACCGGCTGATTAAGGGCAACAAATAGCGGGAACCGCTATCTAGTATTCGCCTCGGTAAGAGACAATTTCATTCGCATACGAGCAGCATTAGATACGCCGCCCTGCTTTATTTTTTCATTCGCGCTTCTGTGCTCAGCTAAACAACGCAAACCGATGTCTGTTCCGTCATAAGCTGGGTTTGTTACGATAGAAACATCAAAAAGCGAAGCCTCTCGGATGGTTCTGATTGGAATATCGCCGCTTTCGTCCCACTCTTGGACCGAGGGAGAGAATGCAAAGCTCATCTTGTCTAAGTCGCCGCGCTTCATCTTTGGAATGATGGACATTACATCTGGATCGTTAGGGTCTAGCTCGGTTTCCATGTAAAGCCCTTTATCATCTTCTCGAAGCGTCAAAGTGCCTGATCGGGTGCGAGCAAGGGGTAAACCTTCGTGATTAATGACAAACACAACATCGTCGCGGCCAATTGCGCCAGTGAACGCACCGGGGGCGATAACCTCACGATAAAAGCCGCCAATATCTGCCTCTTGATTGAACACCGCTGCGTATCCGCTAACCTTAATCGTGTCGCCCTCTGCTCTAATTTCAGCAGGAAGGCCCGCTCTGTATTCGCTATTTTTCATGCTAGGTGCCTCAAGGGTTATGTATTGGGTTCGGTGATCTTGTTTTGCGAGCCGAGAGGCACTGTTGCGCCTTGAATCATCAAGCTATCGCCCTCTGGATCATCGGGCCGGTTCTCTTGGCGCCTTGCCTCGTTAGGTTTAAGAATTCCGTTTTGTATGCCTTTGGAATAACCTTCCATTCTTGTTAGGAAATCGCCGCGTAAAATACCGTCAAGATTAAATTCAACGTATTCATCGTTATTTTTGCGGCCAAAAAGTTTAAGATTCATTTCCTGTTCTGCTTGCTCGACCCATCGACGAATCGTGTGTTTCACAAGATGTAAATCTTGCTGCTCAACATTTGAAAAGGTTGACCTTGACAAGTCTTGTAGAAAATTAGGAGGAAGGGAGTAAATACGGGCGACTTCTTCAATAATGAATCGTTTTAGCTCAACTAGCTGCGCCTTCTCCAGATCAACTCCAAGCGTTTTAATTTCATGGCCTGCCGGTAGGGTTAGAGCGAGCCTATTCTCTCTGTTGGCATTCTTAACAGCGTCCTGAAGGTCATTAGATGCTCTATTTAGGCCAGCGCCGGAAGTAAAGTTGCCTGTCATTACAAAAGGAGGGACGCCACCATTTTGAAAGAATTTCGAGCCGTAGTTGGTAGCTGCAATACCTAAGCCGATTGTGTCTCTATTGGTTAAAATAGGGCTCAAAACGGTGACCATATCGGGCTTTAAGCAAAAAGGAATATCGATTATGTCCTTTGCGCCGTAAGTCTTTGTTACTTTCCCACCTTCAGAGAATTGATAGATTTTTTTACCGCCAACTATCTTGGCTGTAACGCAGCTAGGATCTAATGGAAATAGATTCACAATCTTGCCACCAACTCTCTCGATGTAGGTGTACTGCCTGCCGCCGGTAAATGTTCTATCAAAGGAATACTTGCGCCACTCAAATGAGCTCATCTCATCGTTTACGGCATAATGCAAAATATCTGATAAATCCCCATTAACAACTTCGCGCCCTGATTTGGTTTTCTTGTAGTGCTTTAGGGGAAGTCCGGCAATCGTGCCAGATAAGAAATTAACAGCAGCCCAAACAGCCGGAACGCCCATTGCGTTATCTAGCGTTACGTTTACACCCGAAGCACTCACGCCGCTGTCAACGCCAAAAAACTCCATGAAATTAGACGAAGAAACGCGAACAGTCGGGTCTTCAATAGAGGACCGTTGCTCAGGTTTTTTGCTGTTCCAAAATGCCATTTTTTAGCCTGCTAATGAGTAGTTAGGATCTTCCCAAGGGGAGACTTCTTTTTGTTCGTCTACGGCCTTCTCAGTGACCCCTATGGCCATTGCTAGAGATACCATTCCATCAATTCTTCCGGTGGCTTTTGACTTATCTAGCTTTCGATTTCCGGCCGGGTCTTTTGTGATCACAGCATTAGCCGCGCACATTGTTAAAACTGGGTGCATTCCATGACGAAGGGATGAGTTTAAAAATAATGCCTCGAGGGAATCCAAGGCTGGACTCATATCCTTAAAGCCCTGACCAAACTCAACGAGGGGAAGCTCTAAGCCAATATCATTAAATTCTTTTTTAAGTAGATCAATGCGCCACCGGTCGTAACCAATACCGACGATTTCACATTCCTTGCTAATCTCTCCGATTTCGGTGGCTATAAATTCATAGTCAACGGTTGCGCCAGGTGTCGTTCTAAGAAAGCCTTGCTTGACCCATAAGTCATAAGGCTGTCTATCGCGCGCCGACCTTTCTCTAAGTCCAATTTCAGGAGTCCAGAAATAAGGCCAAACGTCAAAGTTGCCTTCTTCGTCCTCGCCAATAAAAACCAAAGCGGTTAAGTCAGTTCGCATTGAGAGATCAAGACCGCCGTAAACAGTAGCGCCCTGTATTGGCCTTGCTTCTTCGCCGCATTCCTCCCAGATGTTTTTAGAAACAAAAGGAGAAACTGTCGAGACTCGCTGATTTAGATTTAAATTTCGGAAAGTGTTTTCAAAGCTAGGCATTCGCTCAGCTTTTTCAGCCTGCTTACGCATATCCGCTAAAGATCGAAATAACCCTAGCGCTGGATTAGCTTTTTTCCATTGCTTTTCATCTAGCAGTTCCGCATCTGAGTCAGCCGCATATACATGGCAAACCGTCTTCGGGTGCTTATTAGTCTGTGCATCGTCTATAAGAATGCTGAACAAGTCGCCATCGTTAGCCGCTTGGGTGCTTATGTAGATTAGTAAGGGATTTTCATAGGCTCCCTGCGCCGTTGTTATGGCGTCAATGAAATCTGATCGAGGCCCGCGAACCTGACCCACTTCGTCAAGGATTGCCAAGATAGGCGATTTGCCGTGAGCCGTTTTACCGTCAGCACTAATAGCTTGATATTCCACGTTCATCAGCAAGCCAATCAGCTTTTTGGATGAAGGTATTATTTTGACTATCGAAGTTAATTTAGGAGAAAGCAGGACGCACTTGGAAGCAAGGTTGTAAACCTCTGCCGCCTGCTCTCTGCTCATGGCTCCTGAGATAATTCTAGAATTTTGAATCGACTCGGGGCCGACAGTGTGAGCTAGGCAAATAAAAGCAATCGTTGCCGTTTTAGCATTTTTCCTAGCCTCGGATAAAATGGCCGTATCCGTTACCGCTGGATTGTCGTAAACATCAAGAATGAACAGCTTTTGGAAATCAGCGAGAACTACCGGCTGACCAACCTTGTCACCTTCAGGGACTACGCAATATTCCTGAATGAATTTGCAAACCCTTTCACCTCGCGTCATGTTAGTGAGTCGGCCTAGCTAGTAAATCGTCCTCCGCATTTGAATCTGCGAATTCCTTGGCGCCATGATGGGCTTTATTCTGGCCCACCTGCTCTCGTGATTTGCCTTGAGTGGCTTCTGTGTGGATTTGTAGGTGTGCGCTTAATAGCTTGATTCGTTTGGATAGCGTGTCCGCAAGAGTTTCCATTTTCTTCGTGTCAGGAATCTCGGCATCAGCCTCAATGTCAGCACCAACAAGTGAATATGATAAATAGGTTTCAAGGTGATTAGACACAACCTCTAATCGATACATGCACCGGGCAATGTCAGCAGCTAGAACAAGATCGTTTCCTGTCCAGGCTCTTTTAGCTTTCGCGGTTGTCACGATTTCCCAAAATGGAAAGACTGCTTCTGAAATGTTCACGCCTTTCGGTGGCTTAGGAGCCCCAGAGAGGGCATCCTTCATAATATCAGTGCTACCCTTCGCGCTGTCTGCTCTAGTGCGCTTTGCCATGGCCTGACCTGATCCTGAAATTGATGATTGAGTGAGTTAGCAATAAAGCGTGTG
>Ga0222629_1000470_pt1 | contig 12875 bp, 12 predicted proteins | sample AntAcemetagenom1_FD_179847 | JGI IMG/M metagenome (GOLD analysis project Ga0222629, IMG submission 179847) | Saline water microbial communities from Ace Lake, Antarctica - #1 | ecosystem: Environmental > Aquatic > Non-marine Saline and Alkaline > Saline | place: Antarctica: Ace Lake | collected... | reverse complement strand
AGGAAAATAATATGTCAAGCGAACAGATAACACAAGAAACTGTGCCTGTAGAAACAGCGACACCTACAGAAACAACAACACCTACAGAAACAACAACACCAACAACTACTGCAGCACCTATAGCACCTGCAACACCTCCATCTTGGAAAGATTCAATTAGTGAAGATTTTAGAAATGATCCTAGTATTGAAAAATTTACTGAGATAGATGCGTTAGCTAAAAGTTACATCAACGCAACTAAAATGATTGGTCAAGATAAATTAGTTATACCAACTAACAACTCAACAGAAGATCAATGGAATGAAGTATATGAAAAATTAGGTAGACCAGAGTCTGCTGACAAATATACTTTAGACATTAATTCAGAAGTTGTTTCAATGGATGAGGGTGCGGTAAAATCTTTTGCCGAACAATCTCACAAACTTGGATTAAATAATAAACAAGCTCAAGGTATCTTAGAGTTCTATAAAAATAATATGGAAGGTACTGCACAGCAATCAAAAATTGATACTGAAACTGCTCAAACACAAGCTGAACAACAGTTAAGACAAGAGTGGGGTAGAGACTTTGAGGGTAAAGTTAAACAAGCTGGTGCCTTAGCAAAAGCAAATATTAATCCAGAAGTATTGGATATGCAATTGCAAGATGGTACTAGAATTGGAGATCATCCAGAAATCATAAAAGGCTTTGCAAAAATTGCAGGAATGATGTCTGAGGATAAAATACTTTCAAGTGAAAGTGAAAATACCAACACTTCTAAAGATATTGAATCAGAAATTTCTGCTATATCTAATGATAAAAATGGTCCTTACTGGAATAAAAATCATCCAGACCATGATAAAACAGTACAAAAAGTTTACACTTTAAGAGAAATGCTTAATGCAGAATAATGGTTTAAGTGAAGAAGAACTTAGATTATCGATATTAAAGTTGGTAAAGGATTCAGGATCTGAAACTCAGAAAATTAATCCCTTGCCAACTGCAGACATTTACTATAAGTGGATTAAAGGTAAGACAATTCGAAAGAACCTTATCGACAAGAAGGAATAGACTTCTAGTCTAAAAGACTTTAAATCCAAGAATTGCCTATCGCTTTTGATGGAGAACCTTTCTGATTATTTAACAATAACATTAATATAATAATGGAGAGACAAATATGTCATCACAAATAACAACAGCATTTGTAGAGCAGTATTCTGCCAATATACAAATGTTATCTCAACAAATGGGATCACTACTAAGAGACAAAGTTAGACTTGAAAGCGTTGTAGGAAAAAATGCTTTTTTCGATCAAGTTGGTTCAGTAACTGCTCAGCTAAAAACTAGCAGACATTCGGACACACCTCAACAAGATACACCTCACTCAAGAAGAAGAGTATCACTTGCGGATTACGAATTTGCTGACCTTATCGATCAACAAGATAAAGTTAGACTTTTAATAGACCCAACATCATCTTACGCAAGAGCCGCTGCATTTGCAATGGGTAGAGCAATGGATGATGTGATTATCGCTGCTGCAACTGGTACTGCCTACACAGGTGAAACTGGTGCAACAACTGAATCAGCTCAAACAGCAATAGCTGCTTCTGTTGGTTCAACTACAGGCTTAAACATTCCAAAAATAGCGAAAGCTAAACAATTATTGGATGTTGCTGATGTTGATCCTTCAATAGCTAGACACATTATTGTATCGCCAGAGCAAATCAATAATCTATTAAATGTAACTGAAGTTACAAGTGCAGATTTCAATACTGTGAAAGCGTTAGTTCATGGTGAAATTGATACGTTCTTAGGCTTCAAATTTACTGTATCTAATAGATTAGCTAAATCTGGTGACGATAGAACTATTATAGCTTATGCTGAAGATGGAATCGCTCTAGCTGTAGGAAAAGATATTTCTGCAAGAATAGACGAAAGAGCAGATAAATCATATGCTACACAAGTGTACTATTGTCAAACAATCGGTGCTACTAGAATGGAACAAGCTAAAGTTGTTCCAATTACTTGTACAGAAGCATAATTAACAATTAGAAATATAGGAGATAAAATAATATGGCTAATTCAACACAATACGCAAAAACAGTTAGTACACCTTCTGAAAAGTTGGATACTAATGAACTTCATGGCAGAGTAAGAGTTGCTTACGCAGACTTTACTGCCGCTGGAGCTCAAGAAACTATTAATTTATTCAAGTTACCAAATGGTGCTAGAATAATTGGTGGAAGAGTAAATCATGCAAACTTGGGTACAAGTACAACCCTATCAGTTGGTCATGCAGCATACGTTAATGCAGCAGGAACTACTGTAGTTGCAGATGTAGATGAGTATAACGCAGCAGCAGCAACAACATCTGTTGCAGCAAGAAATATTGCTACTACTACTGCATTAGGTGAAAACTCAGTTGTAGATGCACCAGATGGTTTAGTTATCACAGCAACTACTGCTGGTGGTGATGCTACGGGTGCTATAACTGTGTCAATGACATACGTTTTAGACTAATACTTATTTTAGGGGGTAGAAGCGAGAGTGGAAACCCCCTAGAGTGCATGAAACAAATTAAAGATCTAGAAACTATAGTACACTTCAAAAAAGGTAATTATGTTTATAGATATGTTCTTGTAGATAGATTTCAAAACGATACTAAAAATCATTATGGTTTTGATACAAAACAAGGTAAAACAACAGAAGAGATTTTTGCGTTAAATAGTAATAGACAAATAAGACGTAAATATATTATAAGGAAGTAGTATGGCATCAGTAGTAGATATTTGTAATGGAGCATTAAACCAACTAGGAGCTACAACTATACTTTCATTAACAGAAGATTCAAAAAACGCTAGACTTTGTAACTCAAGATATACTCAAATTAGAGATGCTTTGTTTAGAACACACCCCTGGAATTGTTTACAAAAAAGAATAGAACTTGCTGCAGACACTACTGCACCTGCTTGGGGTTTTACCAATGCTTTTACTTTACCAGCAGATTGTTTAAGGTTACTTAGAATATTAGATTACGATTCAAACTATAAAGTTGAAGGTAGAAAAATATTAAGCAATTCATCTGGTATGAAAATATTATATGTTGCTAGAGTTACTGACCCTAATGAATATGATGAACTATTAAGAGAAACATTATCTGCATCTTTAGGTGCTGACATTGCTTTTGGAGTTACATCTAATAATCAAACAGCTAAAAATATGTATGAATTGTTTAAAGAAAAATTAAGAGATGCTAGATTTGTAGATTCAACTGAAGGTCAAAACGTAGATCCAGATCTAGGTATGACAGATGTTATAGACGCAGGTACTTTTATAAACTCAAGGTTTTAATCAATGGCTAGAGTAGCAGTTCAATTAACGAACTTTACAGGCGGTGAGCTATCTCCAAGATTAGATGGTAGAAATGATTTAGCTAAATATACTTCTGGTTGTAAGACTTTAGAAAACTTAGTTGTATATCCTCATGGAAATGCTGCTAGACGACCAGGTACAACATTCGTTTCAGAAGTTGCGGACAGCGATAATAAAACAAGATTAATTCCTTTTGAATTTTCAACAACTCAAACTTATATGTTGGAGTTCTCAAATTTAAAAATAAGATTTTATAAAAACAATGGAGTAATTTTAGAAGGCAATAAAACTATAACAGGAGTTACTAAAGCTAGTCCTGGAGTAATTACTTCTAATTCACATGGTTATTCAAATGGAGACGAAGTATATATTAGTGGTATTGTAGGCATGACAGAACTTAATGGTAAAACATTTTTAGTTGCTAATTCAACTACTAATACTTTTTCATTAACAGATAAAGATGGTGTAGCAATTAACACTACAAATTTTACTACTTATAGTTCAGGAGGAATTGCAAACAGAGTTTATGAAATAGCTACCCCTTATACAACCGCACAACTTTTTGATATTAAATTTGCACAATCAGCAGACATTATGTACATTACTCATCCTGCACATGAAGTTGAGAAACTATCTCGTACTGGTCATACATCATGGTCACTTACAGATGTTGTTTTTACTAATGGACCATTTCAAGATGCTAATATTACAACAACTACTTTAACACCAGCTTCAGCATCTGTTGGATCAAGAAATATAACAGCTTCAGCAGTTACTGGTATTAACGGAGGTGTAGGATTTTTATCAACAGACGTTGGTAGACAAATACATTTTAATGCAGGCTATGCAACAATTACAGCAAGAACAAGTTCAACAGTAGTAGTTGCTGATGTAACTACAGCTTTTACTGATACTAGTGCTATTACGGATTGGTATCTTGGAGCATTTTCAGATACTACAGGACACCCTTCTTGTGTAACTTTCTTTGAACAAAGATTAGTATTTGCAGGAACAACAAATCAACCACAAACTATTTTCTTTTCTAAATCTGGTGATTATGAAAACATGGATTCAAATATTGGTGGAACAATAGCTGATGATGATGCAATCATTTATACTATTGCATCTAACCAAGTAAACGCAATTAGATTTATGACATCTACTAGAACTTTAATTATTGGTACAGCAGGTGGTGAATTTACAGTATCAGGTGGTGGTTCAGATAGTGCAGTTACACCAACTAACATTCTAATTAAAAAACAATCTAACCATGGTGCTGCAAATGTAGATGCTATAGCTGTAGGTAATGCCACATTGTTTTTACAACGTGCTAAAAGAAAAATTAGAGAACTAGCTTATAACTTTGATGTTGATGGTTATGTTGCTCCAGATATGACTATTCTTGCCGAACACATTACTGAAGGTGGTCTAACTCAAATTGCTTACCAACAAGAACCTAACCAAATTATTTATTGTGTTAGAGAAGATGGTGAAATGGTAGGTTTAACTTATCAAAGAGAACAACAAGTAACTGCTTGGCATAGACATATTTTTGGTGGCAGATTTGGTATAGCAACAATTACAGTTTCTGATTATGCAAACATTACAACTGGTAGTAAAATAATTTTATTAAAATCAGATGGTACAACTACCACCTTTACATCAACAACAGGTACTGCTGGAACAAACGAATTTAAAACTGAAACCAATAACAACACAACAGCAACTAATTTAAAAAATGCAATTAATGCTCATACTAATTTTACTGCAACAGTAAATTCTGCAGTTGTAACTGTTACTGAAACTGCACATAAAGCAACAGGATATTTAACTATTAAAAGTTTTGATTCAGCAAGATTAACAGCAACAAGCGAAGGTAAAGCAGTAATAGAAAGTGTAGCTGTAATTCCAACTGATGACAAAGAATATCAAACGTGGGTTATTGTTAAAAGAACAGTTAATGGTATTACAAGAAGATATGTTGAATTTTTAAATGAACTTGACTTTGATGAAACAGATAACACGTCATTTAATTTTTTAGATAGTGCATTAAGCTATAGTGGTTCTGCAGTTACTACTCTTTCAAATTTAGAACATCTTGAGGGACAAGTAGTTTCTATATTAGCAGATGGTGCAACTCATCCAGATAGAACTGTTACTTCAGGCTCAATTACTTTAGATCGTTCTGCAAAAAATGTTAAAATAGGATTAAATTATATATCATTATTACAAACAATGAGATTAGATGCTGGATCACAAGATGGTACATCACAAGCCAAAACTAAAAGAATATATGATATTACAGTAAGAATGTTTGAAACAATTGGTGTAGAAGTAGGACCTAACTTATCTGATATGGAAAGAATACCTTTTAGAAGTTCTGCTGATTTAATGGATGAAGGAATACCACCTTTTACAGGAGACAAAGAAGTTGAATTTAGAGGAAATTATGAGACAGATGGTTTTATTTATGTTAGACAAAGTCAACCTTTACCTTTTACAATTTTATCGTTATACCCAAGGCTAGTAACAAATGATGGATAATAAATTACACATAGTTCCCTATACTGCTGAACATGGAAAGTTTATCTTATCATGTCAATTAAATCATAAATTGATGGATGAAGATGCTAAGTTTGGAGGAGACGCAATAAATTTAGTAGAAGAGAATTTAGCTTTTACAGGTACTGTTAATGACAAACCTATCTTTGCTGCAGGAATGAAAATGATTTGGGGACAAGTTGCAGAAGGTTGGGTTATTGCTACACAAGATGTTTGGCAACATCCACTAGCAGTAGCTAAAGCAATCAAAAAAGATTTTGCACAAGTTGCTAAAGAAAATAATATTAAAAGAGTACAAACTGCTGTAAGAGTAGATTTTGATAAAGGTTTAAGATTTGCTAAATGGTTAGGTTTAGAAAATGAGGGTTTAATGAAACACTATGGATTTGATGGTTCAGACCAATACAGATATGCAAGGATTTTTTAATGAGTTTTGTATTTGATATAGCAGCAGGAAAACAAGCAAATGCTCTTGGTAAATATAATCAAAATGTTCAAAATAGAAATGCTTTAGTTAGAGAACAAGAAGCTGAAGCAATTGAAAAACAAAATGAATTTGATATTGCTAGATTTGACCAACAATTTGTACAATTACAAGGACAATCTAAAACCGCAATATATAAATCTGGTGTAACATTAGAAGGATCTGGTTTAAGAGTTTTAAGATATAATGCTGAACAAGCAGAAATACAAAAAACTGTTATGGATTATAATTCTAAAGTTTCACAATCACAAAAAATGGAACAAGCAAACTTTGCAAGAATACAAGGAGTGATTGCTAGAAGAGAAGGTAAAATTGCTCAACTTGGTTATTATGCAAAAGCTGGAGAAAGTTTACTTAGAATGAATCAAGGTAGTGGAGGATAATGAGAGATTATAAATCAGAATACGCAAATTATCATTCTAAACCAGAGCAAAAGAAAAATAGAGCTGGAAGAAATGGAGCAAGAAGAATTATGAAAAAAAAATATGGTAATAGTATATTGGGTAGAGATGTAGATCATAAAGATAGAAACCCTAGAAACAACAGTACCAGTAATTTAAGGTTGCAATCTAAATCTACAAACAGATCAAGGAACAGTTAATATTATGCCAAAAATTCCAACATTTACAACAGAAGCAAGACCTACAGCAGAAGCGGCTAGTGTTGTTTCTAATATAAAAGTAAATGTAAATCAAAGTGTAGCAGCAGCATTAAGACCTTTAGGTAAATCTGCTGAAGATTATTATATTAAACAAAGAGATAATAATGAAAAATTAGAAGCAAAGAAAAAATTTTACGAAATGAAAGCTGAATCTGATATAATTCAAGCAAAAGAAAAAAATAACCCAGATGATGTTAGTGCGGTAAATAATTTTAATCAAACATTTGGTCAATACAAAAATCAACAATTATCACAAATAAAAAATAAAAGAGTAAAAAGAAAATTAGAATTATTATTAAATGCTGACCAACCTGAAAGTGTTTATAAAATAAAAGCCGCTTCATTTGAAGCATTAGAAGCTCAAAATATTGATATGTATAATACAGAACAAAATACATTATCTGCTGAATATTCTTTATCAAAAGATCCAAATTTAAAAGATATAGCAAAACAAAAAAGAATAGAATCTGCTAAAGAATTTGAAAATATGCACCTTATGGGTAAGCCATGGTTAAATAAAGAAATACAAACCATTAATACCGATAGTGCTATATTTGATGCTGATGTTGCTATTGCAAATAGCGATTATAATAAAGCAAAAGATATATTGCTTACAGCAAAAAATGTAGATGCAGAAGAAATGCAAAAAAGAATTATAACAATAGAAAAACAAAAAGAAGAATATGATGCTACAGGTTATGGAGTTAAAGAAATATTAGAAGGAAGAAACCCTCTAATTGGTCCAACAATAAAAGGCACTACAGATAAAAAAATATTAGAAGGAACAGATGCTGTTTTATTTAATCAAGCTGCAACAGCCAAATTAGATGAAGAACGAACATTTGCTTTTGTTGATGAAAAATTTGCTAAAACAGGTTTATTATCACCAATGTACGAAGAGTTAATCCAAGCAGGATTTAGTGCTGGTTCAGCTACAACATTTGATAATGCTGCTGACATTCCACCTGTATTAATTCAAGCTGTTAAAGCAGCAGAAACTGCAGATAAATTAGGTAGATTAAATGTTTATACAACAGATGATGAAGAAACATTTTTTAGAAATGTAATTATCTCTAAAAAAATTTTAGGAATGAATGATTATAAAGCTATAAAAAGTGCAAAAGAATTTCAAACAAATTACAATAAAGCTGTTTTTAATGGCACAACTAAACTAAGAAATAAAACTCTTGAAAATATAGAGACAGCTTTTACTACTGATCCATGGTTTTTTCAAGGTGCAAATACTTTAGTAACAAATATTGGAGAGGTTAAAATGTATGCTAACAAACTTTTTGATATGTATATAGTAAATAATATAAATCCAAAAGAAGTACAAAATTTAGTAGTTGAAAACTTAAAAAAAGATTTACAAATAGTAGATGATTATGCTTATATGAAAAGAGATATAGATTCATTTAAGTCTATTGGTGGTTTGGATATGGTTAAGCCAGTTAAAGAATATATTATTAAAAACAATATGTTAGATGAAGATCCTGATGATTTTTTTTTAAGGTCTATTGGTGGTGGTGCATTTGAAATAAGAAGAAGATTAGATTTAGCTACAGTATTTGATAAAGATAAAAAACCTATGATTTATTATGCTAAAGATTTATATGCAATTAATAAAGAAAGAGAAGCCAAAGGGTTATCAGAAATAAAAAAAGAAACACAAAAATCACAAGAAGAAAAAACTAAATTTAAAGAACAATTCGAACCTATTTTTGGTGATGGAGGGTTCTAAATGGCTGAAGGTTCAAATTTAGATTTAGTATTAACTACCAATTATCTTAGTGTTGATGACCAAAAAATTTTAAATGAAAAAAAAGAAGCTGAAAAAATAGGAATTAATTTTTCAGAAGTAGGTGCAGCATTATTACAACCTATTGATTTTGCTGTTAATGCAGTACAATTAAAAAATAAAGAAAAATATAAAGATGTTATTAAGGACTTAAAAATATTAGGTGAGGGTGCTAATCTTGCTATACAACAAGAACAAATATTACCTTCAATATTAAAAGCAAATTCAAGACCAGATTTAGAACCTAATTATGATTTTAGATTAGATGATGAAACTTTTGATGAATTAAGTAAAGATATTAATCCTCAATATTGGGATGAATTTTCTAATGCTACTTCATTAGGTCAAGCATATCAAATAAAACAAAGAATATTAGATTCTCAAGAAGCTAATAAAAAATTAGCTACATTGGGATTTACAGGTACAGCATTAAGAGTAGGTTCTGCAATATTAGATCCCACAGCTTTAATAGCTGATGCAGTAACTTTTGGTTTTGCTAGACCTTTTATTTATGCAAACAGAGCAGTAAGATATTCAAAATATTTAAGAGCTGGATTGGTTGGTGCTGGTCAAGCATCTTTAATTACCGCACCTGTTATTTTAAATGATCCAACAAGAGATATAGAAGAAATAGGATATGCAGCAATTATGGGTGGTGCAATCACTTCTGGTCTTACAAGATTTTTAGGACCAAAACATCCAGATATAAATAAATTTGATGCTGAATCACAAAATTTAGGTAAGTCTATTGAAAAATCTAATCTTGAAAATGATGGTTATAAACTAACAGAAAAAGGTGAAAAGTATTTTGGTCCAGACAAACCTGTAACTCCATCTGTATATGTAGATGAAGTAGATGAATTATTGCCAAGCCAAGAAAGTATTAAAGCAACAAATTCAAATAAATATTCAAAAAAAGAAAAAGTTACAATTGATTCAATTAGAAAAGAAACTGATATTGCTTTTGAAAAAATGAATAAAGAAATTGAAGATATAAGATTAGGTCTTACTAAACCAACTATTAAAAGTGATGTTGGTGAAATTGATATACCTATTCCAAAAAAATTTGTTGCTGGAGATTCAATAGAATTTTTTGATGATGCTGGAAATAAAGTTAAAAGAAAAGTTGTAAGTGTTAGTAGTTCTGGAAGGTCTGTAAAAGTAAAATTAGGTAAAGAAGAAAAAATTATTTCTTTAGATGAAAGAAGTATTGATTTTATTAATTTTAAAAATCCAAGTTATGTATTAAGAGCAGCAGGAACTAAGTTTCAACAACAAATTATATCAGAATTAAAAAAACAAGATTTAGAAAATTTAAGAATAAATTTACAGGGTTTAAAAAAAAAATTTGAAATTGAACAAGCAACAAATCAAGCAGCATATAAAGATATTATTAAAGATTTAAAATCAGTTGAATATTCTTTAAATGTTTTACCTGCAAGACAAGTAGATGAAGTAGTTACTAATTTTTTTGACAGACTAGATATAACTCCTAATGTTGCTTTTGCTAAATTTAGAGGTGATAAATCATCTGTATTAAGAAGATCAGAATCTCCTTTTATGAGATCAATATCTGAAAAATTTGCAGAAGAAGCTGTAGGTAATGTTAATTCATCAAGATCAATTTTAACTGCTGATATTTATAAACATAACTACGCATTTACTACAGAAACTTTATTTTATAAATCTTATGCTCCTGCTTTTGATAAATTTATGAGAGAAGTTAAAGGTAAAAAATTTGGAAACAACTATGTTATTAATGATCGTTTAGAATTTTCTAATTTAGTTTCTCGTGCAGTAAGAGGAGAAATTATTGATGTACCTGGTGTTGCCGAAGCAGCTTTAGCTACAAGAAAAGTATTAAAAAAAATATTAGATGATTTAAAAAAAGAAGGTGTACAAGGTGCAGCAGAAGTTTTAGATAATCCAAATTATTTTCCTAGAAAATGGTCTATGAATAAGATGGCAGACATGCAAGAAAAAGTTAATTATGTTCCATTTATTAATTTTTTAAAAAATTCTTTAGTTAGGGGTTCACAAGATTTATCTGATGTAGATGGATTAAGAATAGCAAAACATATTTATAAAGTAGTTAATACTAATAAATTTGGTGATGGTTTTTCTATTGATAGACTTTTAGCTACAACAGATGCTGACGAATTAAGAACTTTAATTAATGATTATGCAAATTTAGATGCAAGTGAAATGGAAGATTTAGTTCAAGCATTATTAAAACCAGGAAGAGATAAAGCAACTTCTGTTCCTAGATTAAGAAGAAGAGCATCATTTGATGAAAATTATGAAGAAACTATTGATGGAGTTAAAATTAAATTTACTGATCTTTTAGATAATAATACAGAAGGTTTAATGGGATCTTATATTGAGCAAATGTCTGGTCAAATTGCTCTTGCAAGAATAGGAATAAAATCAAGACAAGATTACACAAAAATTTTAAACAAAGTTAAAGAGAGTTATCAAATTCCAGAAATTGCAAAAAAATATAATACAAGACTTGGTAAAATAAGGAAAGAACTTGAGCTTGATACTTTAGAAACAATTTATAAAAATATAGTAGGAATACCAACAGAAAAAAATATTCAAGGAGGAAAATCAACTGCACTTAGAAATTTAAGAAAATACAATTATGTTAATGTATTTAACCAAGTAGGTTTTTCTCAAATTCCAGAAATGGGTAATGTTATTGGTACTGCTGGAGTAAGAACAATGATAAAATATATGCCAGAATATAAAAAAATTTTATCAAGAGCAAAAGATGGAAAGTTAAATAATGAATTTCTAGATGAAATTGAAACATTAGTTAGTGGTACTGGTTCTAATAGACTTATAGATAGCACAATAAATAGAACAGATGATTTTGCTGGTATGACTACAAAAATTGGAAGAACAGAAAAAGTATTAGATATTGGTAGTAGAATAACTTCAGATTTTTCTGGTTTTCATGCAATAGATACTATGTCAAGAAGATTAGCAGCAATTACTTCTTTTGATAAACTTGCACAATATGCAACAGGTAAATTAAAAGTAACTGAAACTGTTTTAAAACGATATAGAAATATTGGTTTTAGCGATAGTGAATTGCAAGGTGTATTTAAAAGTATAAGAGATAATGCTACTTTTATTGAAGGTGGTTTGACAGGAAGAAAAATTAGAAGATTTAATATAGATAATTGGGAAGATCAAGATTTAGCAAACAAAATGTCTTTATATATGGGTAGACATTTAAGAAGAGTAGTTCAAGAAAATAACTATGGAGAAATGTTAGTAGTAGGAACTGATGGTGGTTTAGGAAAAACTATGCTTCAATTTAGAAATTTTGTTATTACAGCTTATTCTAAACAGTTATTACATGGATTACACATGAGAGACTTTACTGCATTTTCTAGTGCCATGACATCTACATTTCTTGCTGGACTTGTGTACGTTGCACAAACCCACATACAAGCAATAGGAAAATCTCCACAAGAAAAAAAAGAATTTTTAAAAAAAAGATTATCAGTAGGATCAATAGGAAAAGCATCATTTCAAAGATCAACTTATTCTACTTTATTGCCTACTTTTGCAGATACATTTAGAGATCCTTTTGGAGCTGAACCTTTATTTAACTACAGATCATCTGGATTAGAAGTAAATGTAATAACAGGAAACCCTAGTTATCGTTTAATAACAAAAGGATGGGGTGCAATTTCAGATATAGGCACATCAATAGCAGATGATGAGTTTGATTTTAGCAAACAATCACTTTACAAATTAAAGGCTATCGCACCATTCCAAAATATGCTAGGTATAACTAACATTTTACAGTATATGATTGATGAATCTGATTTACCAAATAAGTCTAAATAATATGGACAAAGGATAAATAATTTAATATAGAGAACTAATATGACAGTATCAAGCACAACAGTAAAAAATTCATACTCAGGCAATGGTAGTAACGATACTTTTGTTTACGGATTCAAGATTTTTGCAGACACAGACTTAGAAGTAATTATTAGATC
>Ga0222629_1000461_pt1 | contig 13146 bp, 17 predicted proteins | sample AntAcemetagenom1_FD_179847 | JGI IMG/M metagenome (GOLD analysis project Ga0222629, IMG submission 179847) | Saline water microbial communities from Ace Lake, Antarctica - #1 | ecosystem: Environmental > Aquatic > Non-marine Saline and Alkaline > Saline | place: Antarctica: Ace Lake | collected... | reverse complement strand
TTTGGTACCAAAACGGTAAATTTCCAAAGTGTACAAAGAATATCTCCATTTTCTCCATATGTACAGGATTATCTGACCAGACACTCCATCCTAACATTACAATCGGGATCGACAATAAAACTAAAATAAATTCGTCTTTCCAATCTGATTGTCTAGCTTCTAATAATTTTCCAGAATACTCTAATTCACCCGTACTCATTTTCTGAGCGTGTTTCATAGCAGCATCCGACATAAGCATCTTTGTCTGTTGCTTATTTTTGTAAATGTGTGAGCCTGCAGAAACGGCTAACTTAATTGCCGATAACCACATATTAAAACCAGGTAGCTTTTACAGGTTTCTTGTCAGCTCTCATTCTTTTAGTACCTTTTACAGTAATAATTTGAGATTCAGTAGGGTTGGGTACTTCTTTAGAAATATCAATACCACCGGTTTGGTAGCCATCTTTTCCAACGCCTAAATTTTTTACAATTTTAGGTGCTTTAACATATCCACATCCTTTTTGCCAGTCTTTATCCATATTTTTCTCCTTAAGTTTTTATTATACCTATCTTTTTCTAAAATTTCTACCAAAATCATTTCTTTTACTCTCATCAGCCATGATTTGTTTGGTTAGAGACGTATCTGCACGCATTTCAGCTAAATCTTCGTTCTGTTCTAGCTTATCTTCGTGTTGTGATTGATTCATCATAGCTTTCATTTTATCTATGTTGATTCTTTCTTGACCTTCGTCTTTTTTTCTTTTGTTTTCTTGTGATTTAAGATCTACTTCTCTTGCTTTTAACTTAATTAAAGGATCTCCACCAAAACCACCTGTAATTTTTTCTTCTTCATCCATATAATCTTTAGTCATCTCAGCAATTAGAACTGCTTTTCTAGCATTAACAATATTAGTTAACTGTTGTGCTTCTTGAATCAATTGTTGGTTCTGAGGTTGCTGTTGGAGCATTTGTTGCATTTGTTGAGCTTGTTGTATTTCTTCTCTAAACTCCATTTGAATTTGTTCTTGTGCCATTAAAGATATTCTCTCTAATATATTTTTCTGTAATGCACCTATAACCACAGGATTATTCTGTACCATATTAGATCTCATAAAACTTAAGTGAGCGTCGATATGTGCTTTATGGTCTTGACCTGGAAACGCTTGAAAAGGTGTTCCAGCCATTGCTGCAATCTCTTCTAAACTTGGATCCAAAGGTGCGGGTTGGGCCGGTTGAGGTAAAATAGCATTTATATTTTTTACACCAATTGCATTATACATAGATCTATACGCTTGGTATAGATCATGTATTTGAGGATTCGATTGCGCTAATTGTAATTGAGTTTGCGCCATAGAAATTCTTTGTGTTTGAGAAAAAATGTTAGGATCAGCAACAGGTAAAATATCTACCTTGTCATCAAAGTCTGTAATCTTAACAGTTCTTGATGCTCCTGGAACGTCATATGGATATTCCGGTGGTAAGTAAGTTTTAAATACTTCCGCTAATAATTTGAACTCTTGTTTTAATCCTACGTATAATCTTTTGTGTATCGCTGACATAACCCGCGATCCACGCTCCAATAACGCAACCGTTGTACCGACGGCCGCGGCTTGGTTCATATCGCCTACTTGTGCATCTGCAATGCTCGCGAATCGCTGAGCGCCGGATACCACTACTCCCATTAATTGAAGTAAAGTTTGGTCTGGTCCTTTGAAAGGGAGCTGCATAAACTGATCTTTAATATTTCCACCAGGAGCGTCAACATCTCTGAACTCACCAGGTTGTAAAGGTTGTGCATCATCTCTAATTCTTATTCCTCTAGTTTTAAAACCAGCGGGTAAGTTTGCTAAAGTTCCTGCATCTAATAATTGTCTTAATGCTGCTGTCGCAGTTCTAGTTAAACCACCAATCATGTGAATTAAACCAAAACCATAAAAACCTGTACCGGGTAAAAATTTAAACTGTACAAAGTATTTAATCTTTTTTTTCGTAAGATCTTCTTCAATATAGTTTCTTCTAATAGATAAAATTTTATTAGTAGATTCTAATATTGTTACAATGTAAGGAACTTTAATTCCTGTTGGCTCACCATCTTCTCCTACGTCTTCAAAACCTTCTAAATCTAAATCAAGATGCATTTCTAGAATGTTAAATTGATCTTGTTTTCCATCTTTAGAGATTCCTTCTAGTTCTAATTTTTTATCTTTTAATTGATTTTCTACAACAGGAGGTTCTCCTAGTTCTATATCTTTATAGAAACCCGCAACTTGTTGTTTTCTTAATTCATTTCCAGACATTCTTAAAACATGTACAATTGCATCAGCATCTTCTAGAGAATTTGCCGAGTAAGGTACAATTAAATCTTCTGCTGGAATAAATTTAGATACGGCTCTTCCTAATAATTCATCGTAGTAAATTTTCTTAAATGTAGATCCTGATAAAGGTAAATAGAAAAGCATTTGATCAAACTCAGGTTCATACTCACTCATCTGATCCATGATTTGATAATTCATGAAATCTTTAACTCTAGTTGCTTGATCTTGTTTTTCGTTTGTTAAATTTCCTAAAACTTGTGATCTAACCGGACCATCTGCTGGTAATAATTCTTTGTAAGCTTGTGCTTGAAATTGTGTAACGGCTTCTGCAAGAACCGGGTGATTAACACCGGATGCATTTCTAAAAGGTTCAGTACGTCTTTCATATTTGAAACCTAATAAATCTAAACCTTCTCTATAAGACTGTTCCCAATCTGCACGAGATTCTTTGTATTCTGTATATTGATCGTAAAGAGTTGAACCAAGTTTATCTAAGTCTTGGTCATCCATAATTTCTGCTAGGTTAGAAAAATGTTGATCGGATTCAGTTCCTGATAATGAACTGGGATCAAAATCTATTTCGGCTCCACCTTCTTCATCCATAGTAACTTCAGCACCTTCTGAAGATTCTATTTCTTCATTTGGAGTTGAAACTTCTGTTTCTACAAAAGCATCGTCACTTATTGGTTGGTTTGATATTGTATCGTCTATTTCAGCCATATCTCTTTCCTATTAATTAGTTCACACCTCTTGATCAAATGATCTTATACCGTAGTTATTTCCAAATGTAAAGCCTTGCTTAGGCTTGTTTCTTTCGGATGCTCTTTTAGCTTCTTCCGCTGCTCTTTCACGAGCTATCCTATCTTTTACCATTTGTGTATCGACCGATTGTAGTCCTTCTAATTCTGGTTGATAGAAATCAGTATCTAAATAAGATTCATCTTGTAAAATTTGTTCATTTGAAATTGCTTGTCTTTCAACAGGTTTCATTTTTAAAAGATCTTGAGACCCTCCTACCATTCCCTCTAACATTAAAGGACTTGATAAAATTTCAGACATTGTTTTACCTTCATCATACATTTGTTTCATAAAATATGCCTCTAAAGGTATTGCTGCTACTCCTAAAACTTTTCCAACAGATTTTGCAATAGACTTGACAGCTGTTTTAGTCATTCCTGGTGCTTCTGCTAATTGGGCAGGGAAAGATCCGAGAGATATTGCTTTTGCTTTAATATCCGGTTGTAAATTTATTTTTGCTTTATTTAAAAGTTCTATTAAAGGTTTAGCCTTACCTTTTGGTTGTTTTCCAATTTGTGCAACAATATCTGGTCCTAAAGATTTATAGTATTTATTAACTGCAGCTTTTCTTTTAGAGTAAGTATCTGCTTTCCCAAAGTCTGAAGTGAAACTTCTTCTTGAGTATGCCTCATTTAAATTTTGATCTCCAAAAGTCATATGAACTTTAAATGGGTTTTTATTAAAACCTTCTATGTGTTGAATATTAAAAACACTTTTCATTGATCCCGGTTTATTTCCATAAACTTTATTTAGTTCGGTTGTTATTCCATCCTTATTCATGAACGCTCTTTGGTCATAAGTATTCTGAAAAGATTTAAACCCCTCTTTACCTGTTACTTTTTCTATATCTTTAAATAAAGTGTCAAATTTAAACTTGTTACCTTTCTTATCTTTTAAAACAATTTTTTTTATTTCCTCAGCGTTATATATTTTTTTTGATTCTATAGGTTTTTCAAATGTAAAATAAGGCTCTCCTTTAGTTGCATGAGTTCTACTAATTAAATCTTTCCACATCATAGATTTTGAATTTTTTCTATTTACTGTAAATTTAGCTAAACTACCTCTTGCTTTCGCAGCTCTTTCTCTTGCAGGTTCTAGAATTTTGTCTTCATATTCAATATCACCCATAGCTCTTGTTTTTGCTAGAGTTCTATCAGATCTTATTTTAAGAAAATTAGGACGATTTTTTATATCTCTTAAATACTCATAACGGTATTTTAATTTTTTAGGGTTATCTTTTAATTTTGAATATTCTTCTTCTCCGAGAAGAGATATATATTTTTCAGGGGTTAATTTTTTTTCTAGTTTTGATCCCTTATAAATTAAATTTTTAGGTATGGATCCCTTTTCTTGAAGTCTTCTCAATCGTCTATCAACGTTATCTTTATTAAATACATCTGTTTGTGCTGATGTACTATAATTTTTATTTAAATGTTCAACAAAGTTAGGGCCATTCATATCTCCGTTTAGTCTCTGTTTGGTAAATTCTTTTATAAATTGTTTTTGATCTAGGTAAGGATTTGTAGATCCGCCGTCCGCGAACCTCTTTTTGAAAAGCACGTTAGCATTATCTTTACCAACTTCTATCTCAATCATTTTATTATCATCATAGTAGCCACCACCTACTTTAAGACCGTCGTTCTTGAATCGATAACCGCCGGTAATTTTACCTTCTTCTTTTGCTTGTTTAATATTGGTTAAAATGGATTCGAAAGGTCCCATTATCTTCTACGTATACTAATAATGCCACCGTTGAAATAGCTTTTTACTCTTCCACCTTTTTTAAATGAACCCATACTATCTGAACCACCCTTATCTGATGCTCCCATTCCAGTACCTCTATCACCACCTCCCATAAAATCATTATTTCCACTCCAAGATGATTGATAACCTCCTGTATTATTTTGTTGATTGGCTGCTTGAATTCTATTTGCTGATATTTGTTTTGCTCTTTCTTCAGCAGCGGCTATTGCTGCTTGCGCTTCTTGTTCTTGTCTTGCTTTTTCAAATGCTACTCTTTCTCTTTCAACTTTAGATTTTTGAGCTTGTTCTATTTTACGACCTATAAATCCCATCGGTGAATAAGTTTTATATAAATCTAATAAATCTGTGGCTGTGTTTTTTACGCCATCTATAAATCCTGTTTTTGTTTCCTGTATATTGTACATGTTGTCGGAATATTTTTCTCTATCCTCAACTGATAATTTACTTTCTATCAAATCATTTAAAGGATCTCTGAAAGTTGGATTATTGGAATTAATTCTATTACTACCAATTGTAGTAATTCCACCACCATCTCCACCACCTTGAAATTGATTTATGTTTGCGTTTATAATTCCTTGACCAGGAGTAATAGGGGTTGTTGGTGCATTGGGATCTGTTGGTGGTATGGTTGCTGTAGGAGGTGTTCCACCAAACAAATCTAAATATTGTTGTAAAGTATACGAACCCTGTAAAGTTGGGTTGTTGTTATATACGTTTGTTAAATTGTTTATATCCATTAATAATAAGTTCTCTCAATTGCCGGTATTGAACTTTGTTTTTCATCATCTGGGTGACCTATAAAACCACCTTGTCTGAATCTCATTACCGCCTGTGTTGTGCTATCAACTAAGTCATCATTATCTCCATATGGAAACGATGCGCATTCCTCGATAACTTCATCAGCAAACTTCATATCGGGTGCCCATATTTGACCACTCTCAAATAAAGGTGCCACAGAATTGACTCTAGCGTGTTTGTCATTTCCTCTGCTAGGAGTATAGTTTATAACAGGTATCCCCATTCTTCGCAACTCATAAGTTAAAGGTAATCCGGAAGCCTTGGCTTCTATAATCACAGATTCAGGATTCCAGTATTTATACTGCTCCATAGCTTTTTTACGTAATTCAGGAAACTCTAGTCTTTCTTTAATAGCGTCCAGTAAAATTAAATTGGGTGCAGAATCTTCATTAGGGTAAAATACTCCCCAGGTTGTGATAGCAGAATAATCGGCAGATTCTTTTTTAAGGAAAGCAGTATCATAAGATTGAATAATATGTTCTAAAGGAGGGATATAATCCTTGTCCCATTTCTTCCACCATTCTCTTTTAATTAAAGATCCTTCTTCACTCGTTGGATTTTGCATCCATTGCGCGTTCCACTTACCAACTGACAGAGATGCTTTAACTCCTTCTAATTCTTCTAGCTTCCAATACTCTGGCCATACGGCTTTACCACTTTCTAAGATTGCAGGAAACTGTACAATTTCCCATTGATCCGATTTTAATTCTTTTTGATGTTTAAGTAACATTCCTGTTAAGTCTTTCATATTCCACCTGGTCATTACAATTACAATTGCTCCTCCAGGTTGTAGACGTTGTCTAGGACCTGATGTGTACCATTCGTAAGCTCGTTCCATGGATGTCATATTCAAAGCATCTTGCTCCGAGTGAGGATCATCAATAATCAATAAGTCCGCGCCCCGGCCCGTGATCGCAGATCCAACGCCCGCTGCATAATATTCTCCACCTTGTGCCGTCTCCCATTTGCCCGCGGCTTGACTGTCCTCTCTTAGTCTGGTCTCGAATACTTCTTTGTATTCTTGTGAGTCCATAAGAGTCTTTGCCTTACGACCAAATCGTATTGCAAGTTCAGTGGTGTGCGTGGATTGTATAATTTTTAAATTAGGTTTACGGCCTACCATCCAAGACGGGAGTAAGAAAGATGCAAACTCTGACTTAGTGTGTCTCGGCGGCATATTTATAATTAGCCTTTTAATTTCACCTCTAGCTAATTGGTTAAATTTTTCTGCAATAATTTTGTGATGTTTACCTTCAATAAATTCAGGCCATACATGTTTTACAAAAGTCATAAAATCTCCATGTACTTTTTCTTTTTTGGATTTTTCTTCCAATTTCATTGCTAGCTTTAGAAATTCCTTTTGAGCGTCAGGAGGTAGCTTCTCTATAAAATCTTTTTTCATATATTTTTTTGCAGAATTTTTTCAGTTCTGTTTTTCTTCTCATAAGTATTTTACAGCGTATCTTTGTATGAATCAAGCTATAAAGGGTAAAGTTTGGGACCCCTATTATACTACAATGGGTGTGGGGGTCAATCCGCGAAGCTAAAACCCAAACTGACTTGGGTCCCCTTGAAGTGGCGCACTTTAGAATGATTCTAATGTATGTTGTGTTGTTTAGTTAGGCGAGGTCGTTAGACCTCGCCTATTATTAACAGAAAGTTAATCTAGTAATATATAATATTCATTAATGAAATTCTTTTGAAACCAATACTTTCCCTTATATGATATGTCCTCATCAAATCCTAATACATCATTGCCCATGATTGTATCATAGATAGCTACTGCAAACGCAGGCAGTTTACAACTATCATTACTGTAAGGATTAGTAATAGTCATCTCCTTAACTGGATTACTACCGAAGTAGCACTCATCAAATGGCTTAGGTATTGTGTATGTTGTGTTGTTATATTTAATGTTCATGTTATATCCTTTCTGTTGTTAGTATGTATAGGATTATATATTAATCCTATACATTGTCAACCCTTATTATTCAGTTTGTTCACATGGTCTGATTGCTTTGGTTATTGTATTAACTTCATGGTATATCGACTCATCTTGTTGTCTATCATAATTGTATTGTCGTTGCCATGCGTTAGCCTCTATCAATACTATTGGTTGCTCTACTCTACCAAAATGATTGATTGCATTATCTCCATGAGTATTAAACCAATCGGTCTGACAATTTAAAGAACAAAAATTACCATTGCCATAATAAAAAACAGTTCTCTTTCTGGTTTCGTTTCTTTTATTATCCTTGCTACCTTTCTTTCTGTCTTTGGTGTCATAAATATGACAAAGAGTTCCTTGACAATACTTCATTTGTCCCCCCATATCATTACTACTATTACTGCTAGTGCTAGTGCTAAATAAAAATGTTCCATTATTTCTTTTCCTTTCTATATCTCTCGTTTTGTTCGTCTATGTAATCTTGTGTTGACCTTGCAAAATATAATCCTACAACTATTAAAGTTGTAATCATTCCAAAGAATACCCACTCCATTACCAGCCCCCCTTGATATCGTTTGGCTCTTTTAAGTCCTCAGTCATTTGAAATCTAGCCAAAATTTTAGCATGGCTTTCTAATGTTCTCTCTAACACCTTTACTCTATCTTCAAGGTAAGTTAGTTTTTGTCTTTCATATCTCTCAACTTTATTTTTTTCTATTACTTCAAAGTGTTCGTCGTTTAATTGTGTCATTGTTATCCTTTCTGTTTATACTATGGGATTATATATTAATCCCATAGTGATGTCAAGTGTTTATTCTTGATGAACACCTATTGGTAATCCTAAGTCTTGTAGTGCGTCATAAATAAATTCATCAGGGTCGCCTGTTCTTGCTTTCTGTGTTCCATATGGCATATCTTCTTGAAAATGCTCATACAAATCTTGCATAAGTTTAGGGTCGTCTAAGTCCTCAATATTTTTATTTAATACATCATGCTTAATTAAGATGTTCTTTACTATGTCGTATTCTGGTAGTGGTTTATTCATTGTTTTCCTTTCTGTTTATACTATGGGATTATATATTAATCCCATAGTGATGTCAAGTGTTTAATTTACATTATTTTGTAATGCTTTGGCTATGGCTATTTTTTCCTCTCTAGTTTCTTTTACTTTGTTTTTCATGCCTTTAATTCTATCAGCAAGATTTTTAGGATTGAAGATAGTTAAGCCTGTGCTATCAGTTCTTATGATTTCACTCTCTTGAATAGTCAAACCAAGTTCAGTTGCAAGTTCAAGGGCTTCATCAAGATATTTATATCCTTTAAGTCCTAATTTGATTTCACTCATTTGATTTTGAATACTCTCTACCCAATTCTCGTGAGCAATAACAAATTGTGCTTTCTGGTTTTTCCAGAATATCAAAGTTTCATAGTTCTCTTTGGTAGTCATTAACTGTCTATCTCTACAATATTCTCTACCTATCAAGTCCATAGAATAATCCTTGTCCCATTCTTTTTGATAGCTTGTGTGATTGCTACTACTTGTATGACCTATTCCAAGATACTTGTCATTAGCTTCAACTATCTTTCTTTGATAAGGGTTGTTGCTGTCCTTACCTTTCATCAAGATATTTATATCAGGATTACATTCTGGTTGTGCTTTTAATTCATCTCTAAAATAAGCATAAGCAAACTTGCTTCCACTATCTCTTGAACTACTACCACTCTCAACACTACCATCAACTTTGAAATCAAAGTGTTCTTCAATTGTCATTAGTGTACCTTTAGCTTCTTTAACATTACCATTGTAGTCAAGTTTATCTTCTGTCCTTGCTGTTTCATAGGCAACATGGAAGCAACTATCTGGTGCAATAGTATTTACATTCTCATATTTTTTCTGTAAATGCCACGCCATATCAATATCCTCTTGTGGATAGTTCTCTCTACCAATCTCATACATCATAGCCCAAGTTTTATCTTGCAAGGGTTTAATCTGTTCTCTTAATTGTAGATACTTCTCTTTCTCAATAGTGCTTTCTTGGTCAATTCCAAGTTCTATTCTTTTTGCTATCTTGTTTCTGTATTCTTGATTAAGTCTTATTCTTTTTGATTGTTCCATTATGCTACCTCTTTTGTTAAGATTAAAGGACTTTCATATTTTACTATTGAATATGTTCGTTCCTTATTTTTGTTGATTAGTTGATACCCTTGCAACATATCATTTGCTTTGTTGATATCAGTTGTATTATCTACGACATCATAACTATTATCTAGTGTGTCGTATTCTATTTCTCTTATTATTAAGTACATCATATTATCCTTTCTATTGTTATTATGGGATATTATAACATTATAATACCCCATTGTCAAATGTTTAATATCTTATTTTATAACTACCTGAACAAGTCCTATAATTATTTGCGTCAACATCAAAATAAGTTATACACGCATTGCCAAGTTTAGTTGTAAAATATTTACACATACTATTCCACTTGCCTCGTCTGGTAATATGCTTACTATGTTTTTTTGCATAATAAGTAATTGTAAAGTTTTTGTCTGTATTCATTGGTTATCCTTTCTGTTTGTTATGTCTGGGATTATACATTATAAGTAAATACAAGTCAACAAATAAAAAAAAATTTATTTTAATTTAATGCTTGACTATGTTCCCATAATATCTTATAACTATATTTCAGCCTCATTTAAGGGTTTATCGCTGAAACAAAACTATAAACTCTAACGGGACTTGCACCGGAAAAAGCAAGTAGGTTTCAATAGCAGGGTGCTGAATAGCATATCCCCTGCTACTGATCCCTGGTCCTGTCGAGCCTAGTCTTTAAGTAACATGGCGCTAAGCAGGACTTGGGATCGGATGGTGTTAGCTGAGGGTAAACCTCTATAACATAGGTCGTGAGTACCGGACGGTGCAGGGTTAATAATATATATTAAAAGGCCCCGCCTATGTAGTTACACCAACTGATTATTATTTGCTGGCTGAGCCTTTAGATCCTTGCCCGGGGCCCGGATCTATAAAGACGAGGGATGTGTGAATTGACACAAGGTCCTCGGCAGCCACAAGCGTCAAGCGACGAGCGTCGAGCATTGGCCAGTTTAGAATGATTCTAATTAGCAAAGAAAATATTAAAAGATATGAGCGTCAAGCATAAAAAATTAAACACTTGACATTTAAGAATATGGGACTATATAAGAATTAGAAAGGATATATAAATATGATTACACAAGAACAATACAATCAATTCTTAGAAAGTATGAACGAGGATGACTGGACAAAAGTTAGAATAAAAATGGAAGAGAAAATGCCTGAGATTATAGGATGGGAAGATGACTTTTTTAGATCCTATGCTACATCAATAGTGCGATCCGGTTTTAGAAAGGTAGGTTTAAACTGATGAGAATTAAACATCGAGATCTCACCCACTATTTTATAACAAATCACAATCACCTGCCGCGGGCCTATGTTAAGAGCTGTAAAAAGTTTTTTAAAGATTTGAAGCGCGAAGCGCTGGCAGCTAAGGAGAGAGCCCGGAGCTACGAGCGCCGAGCGTCAAGCGCCAAGCGTTGAGCCGGGCAGTTTAGAATGATTCTAATTAGCAATACTAATTTTAATTAAGTACTTGACATTTTAGGATATGGGATTATATAAGAGTAAACAGAAAGGATAATAACATGTTAATAAAAGAAGCTTTAAAAATTACAGACTCATTCACAAAAACCTCAAAAATGCCAGGCCTAAGTTATAGCCTGCCGGCTTGGGAGTGTCAAACGGGGGCCAAACTTAGAAAGGTTGAGACTTCTCCATGTTTTGGTTGCTATGCATTAAAGGGTAATTATACAAGATACCCTGCTATTAAAGCAGCGCAATATAGAAGGCTGGCCTCAATCACACATCCGAAATGGGTTGAAGCGATGGCGGCAAAAATTAAAAATCAAAAATGGTTTAGATGGCACGACGCCGGCGACGTACAAAGCCACGAGCATATGGAAAAAATATTAGAAGTTGCAAGATTAACACCAGATACTAAGCACTGGATGCCCACACAAGAGCGCCCTTACCTGCCGGACCCTGAAGCAGTTCCGGACAATATGGTGATTAGATTATCAGGTAGCAAGGTTGACGGACCAGCGCCAAAAGCCTGGAGTCATACCTCAACTGTAGTGACAGACGGCGCGCCTAGTTGCCCAGCTCCAACACAGGGCGGCAAGTGTAAAGATTGCCGGGCTTGCTGGAGTAAATCAATTCAAAATATATCATACGGAAAACACTAATGCATTTCTTTAAAAACGGCAGCGGCTGGTGTATACGTCATGATCCGCCCGCGGCGCGCGAACCGGTGACCCGCAAGTCTCACGCCCCTATATTCAGGGCCCAGGCCAAAATACTTAAGTTCCGAGCTACAAGCAGCAAGCTGAGCAAACTAGTAAAAAAGTTAAATGAAGAGAACCAGCCACCAGGAGGATGGTAGGCCTTGAGCTACAAGCGACAAGCAGCAAGCTTTAAGCGACAAGCAGCAAGCTTTAAGCGACGAGCGTCAAGCGACAAGCGACGAGCGTCAAGCTAATGGAGCTTCAAGCAACAAGCGCTGAATATGGTCCCAGTCATCGAAGGCCACGCACGGCGTTTCGCGATAGTCGGATAGCAGACCGTTGACCGTGGAGCTTTGATAAAGTTTTATTGACCGAGCAAGAGGCTCTTCAATAAGAATGAAGTTCCTTTTTGTATGTGTAAAGTGAAACAGTTTTTGATGGGGAGAAAATGATATTTTTGGGCCACGTGCTATCTTAAGCTCAACCATAAAGAATCCGCATGAATCATGATAACCAAGTAGATCTGGCACCCCAAAAGAAGCCCAAGATTCCAGTCTTGTCCATAGTATTTTAGGTGTATTTTTCTTAAGTTTTTTCCAGAGTTTTGTCTCTTCATTCATCGTGCATTGACTTTTATCGTACAAGTTTATATAAGTCAAACCATATGACAAGAATAGCAATTTTAACAGACAAACAAAAAAAGTTTGCAGAGCTTTTAGTATATAATCAAGGTAAGATGTCTCCAGCTGAATGTGCAAATGAAGCAGGATATACAACCAGCTCAAGATCTAGAGCTAGTGAATTAAAAAATCCTAAGTACTATCCATTAGTTGCAAAGTACATAGGTGAGCTGCGCGCTGAAGTCCAGGAAAAGTATGGTATTAACTTTGAAGGACATATTACAGAGTTAGCTAAAATTAGAGATGAAGCTTTAAAAACTAAAGCGTGGAGTGCGGCAGTGAATGCAGAAGTTGCTAGAGGTAAAGCAGGGGGTTTATATATTGACCAAAAATTAATTATGACAGGTAATGTAGATAATATGTCTACAGATGAGATTAAAGATAGACTGCGTAAAATATTAGATGATAACAAAGAGATTATTAATATAACTCCTGATGAGATTGAATTAGACGATTTAGAGATAGAAGAATAATTATTTCTTTTTAAGGCCTTGAGGATTAGGTCCTCTTACAGGTGGAATTTGATCCCATTTAACATGCTT
>Ga0222629_1000460_pt1 | contig 13149 bp, 10 predicted proteins | sample AntAcemetagenom1_FD_179847 | JGI IMG/M metagenome (GOLD analysis project Ga0222629, IMG submission 179847) | Saline water microbial communities from Ace Lake, Antarctica - #1 | ecosystem: Environmental > Aquatic > Non-marine Saline and Alkaline > Saline | place: Antarctica: Ace Lake | collected... | reverse complement strand
TGTACTTGAGAATCTGCGGGCTACTTACTGCGCCTTTGTGTCCTGTATCTAAACTCTTATGATGTGCAGTGCTTCGTTCTGCAGGGATACGCACATCGTAGTCCAGCGGCGCAGCCTCCATTGCTCGTCGACGTTTTTTATCTTCTGCTTCTACTCCCCAACGCTTTTGCAGTTCCTTCCAGCTGGCATCCAGTTCACGAGCCTTCTGAGCTTCTGCAGCATTGCGAAATTTAACTTTACCTTTGCGTTTGCCATTAAGACTAAGACTGGGATGATGTAAGTGCATTGTCAAAACTAAACTCCTGCTTTGTTACTATGTTATCATTATAGCAGGAGTTTAGCTGGTTGTCAACTTATTTTACAGCCATTTAGGCTTTTTGATCTTTTTAAACGGTTTGGCAATAGTGTTGCCTGCATGTTGGACCGGTGCTGCAACTTTCTCGGCTACTTTGGTTGTGTCTGTTGCTACTGTAGTTGCTGTATTAACTACTGCTTGTTGTGCTGGCTTAGTATCAACGCTAACACTTGTATCAACGTCGACTCCTACTAGTAATGCTACCTTACCGCTGGCGCCGATAGTTGCAACACCGTTATCCATAGTTGCTCCACCACCTACTTGTGCGCCTACTTGTGCGCCTGCACTAACGCCTGCGCCTGCTTGTGCGCCGTTGCCGCTATCGTCGTATACGCCTGTGCTTGCTCCTGCACCTACACTGGCTCCTGCAATAGCACCGGCGTTAGCAGTTGCACCATCTGCACCAATTTGTGCGCTAGCATCTACACCTGCACTTGCTTGTGCGCCTACGTGTGCTTCGGTAGTTGAAGTTACTCCTCCACCTGATACACTTGTGCTTGCTCCTGCTGTTACGCTTGTACCAACATTAGCACCTGCTTCTGCACTTGCATTACGTCCGTCAAAGCCTGCTGTAGTACCTGTTGTTGCGTGTGCTTCTGTTGTTGCGTGTGCTTCTGCACCTAAGTCAACGCTGCCTACTGATGTGCTTGTATCTACTCCTGCGTGTGCTTCGGTTGATACCCCAACACCGGCGCTTGCACTTGTTTTAGTTGTATCTGTGCCTGCATATGCTGTTGCACTTGCGCCAGCATTATCGTTACCTGTTTGTGCTGTTTCATTACTCATTTTTATCGTCCTTTGTTGACTGTTTGCCGCCTAAGTATCCGCCGATAATTCCTATTAGCCCTGTGATACTCATTTTCATTAGTGTGATAATTTCTGGATCTAGAACTCTGTCAGTTCGCATGGCAATCATGTAATCACCTAAAATAACTATGCACAGCAGAATCATTATTCCTGTTGCTAGCATACCAACTATATAATCTGCAAACTTCATTTTACTGTCCTATTAACTGCTATGTTTATTTATAAGTAGCTGCTAATCTTGCTTAATTATTTCAGGCCACTTAGCTGCATCAAAACTTGCTTCAGCTTTTTCAGCAAGTTTTGGAAATACATTGATGCCAGTTGCTGCTTCAACGGTGTCCACACTAACTGCATACTTGGGCAAGTCTTTTGTACTCAGCTTCTCATTTGGAAATAAGAAAGCAATAGTATCGCCTGTGGTTGCATTGTAAATAATTTTCCAAATACGTGTTGGAACCCCTAAGTTGTTGCCAATAGTTTTGTATCCTGCGTCATAGATAGTTCCACTGATAACATATATGTCGTTACCTGCGGCTGCTGTATTACGCACACCAACTTCAAGTATACGCCAGATGCCTCTGTTGTTACCTGGATCTTGTGGAATCATATTAGTAAGGAAGAAACTTTCGCTCATCTGTTCGTCATCAGTACGATTGTCTGCTGCTGGTGATAAGTGTCCTCTATCGTATGGATGTCCTTTGTAGTCTTCCAACTGTGCTTCTTTATCATCATCTACTTTAGGGTCGGGACCAAAGTTATTCTTACGTTTAGCAGGACCTGTGATGTCTGTAGTATCTAAATGCTCTACAACATACTCTGCTGTCTTGGTATCATAGCGATAATGCAGTGCATAATTACCATGGCAAACGTATTGTGTGTTTGTAGTAATGCTGCTGATAGGAGCACCTAGTGTTGTGTGTTGAGGACAGTTGTCGTCGATTGGATTAGCGAACGCAGCAAACGGCATCAATGCTAATAGATATAAAAACTTTTTCATTGTTACTCCTAATTAACTATGTAGTTATTTAGTCATAAAAAAAGAGCAGCCTAAACTGCTCTCTCTGCTATGTTTGGTAACAAGGTCTAACTACCTTGTAGCTGCCCTTAGGCTGCTAGTGCGTACTCGCTGTTTGCGTTTACTTTTTTTGCTTGATTAACGGTCATCGCCTACCGTGTTGCCGTCTCCATTATCTCACCCTGTCGAAACTATGCAGGCCCATCAAAAGCATCCTCCAATATGGTTCCTATGGTTGCCCTAGGCTATGAGCCTAGCGAGTAATGCTTTTGGTGGACCTGGGGGGATTCGCACCCCCGTCCAGGGCGCCTTCACTTTGAAGGGATTACAACAATTTCTTAGGCGGACTGGATATTGCTAGCCTGCGCGCCTTTTGGGCCTTGTGTAATTTCAAAAGTTACAATTTGCCCTTCTTGTAGAGTTTTAAATCCACTTGAAGTGATTTGTGAAAAGTGTGCAAACAAATCTGCACCACCAGTGTCTGGAGTAATAAATCCAAATCCTTTGGCTTCATTAAACCATTTTACTTTACCTGTGTTCATATACTTATTTTCTCTTTGTTAATAACTTACAAATACTATTGTAATACATTTAGAAGAATATGTCAAGCTCTTTTTCTGCTTTAGATTCTTCTTTTTCTTCTTCTGGTCGGATTGGTTCTAACCATGTATCAGCAATGTATGCCTTAGGACTTGGACCGAACCCGCTTGCTATGTCGTCACCTTGGATCCACCAGTAGTGATCGTGAACAGGCGCCGTGCAAGGCATACCTCTAAATTCCCACTGCTCTTGTTGTTGAAACTTACCAATGTATTCTACTACTTTTACAACTCGTCCTACGTTCTCTGGACGGATTGAATAGATAATACGAGCAATGTCACCTGCCTTACATTTCATCTTTTACCTTACTTGCTTCATATTTTTTATAATTTCCGTTTAACAAATTTATACTTTTTCCATGAATACAATATATTTTTTAATATGTAGTAATGGGCCTTTTTTAGGTTGAACCTCAAACTCTAATATTTCTTCATGAATAATTTTCCATCTCGGGTCTATCATTTTAACCTTCCACCAATCGGGGTTCTCGATTATTAAATGTGCATTACGCCCGTCACTTAATGTTTTTTTTGCAGGATGGCAAGCAATTAAATGATATTGATACTTTTGTCCAATTGAAAATAATTGATCCAACGTAGCGTTTAATAACGTAGGTTCTATATGTTCTAATACATCACTGCTATAAACTAAATCTACTATGTTGGGAAGTTCAATAGGTGAAGTTATAGGATCATTGTTAAACTCTTAAATTACGCTCATTACATTGCGTTCTTTTTCTCAATGATCTCTTTGCGGCGGTCTTTGGTAAGTTTACCTAGATCACCTAGTGCTGTACGTGCTCGGGTGGCTGCTGCTTTTACGCCCTTTGCTTCAAAAGTTTCATGTTCTTTTAAGTAGTTGTTAAATGCTAATACGATTTCGTCGTGAGTTGGTTGTGTCATTATAGTTTCTCCTTTAATAATGCTTAATTAATTATAAGTGATTTGTTTTGGTTTGTCAACCATTAACTGGTTGCATAACCGTATCTTCTTAATACAGCTTGTGCCCAAGGATAGTTTGGTAAGGTGTTTCGACTACCATTAGACCCCCAAGCACGTTTGCCGCCAATGTCAACGTGAGTGAAAGTATTATAAACACCTATGCCCGAAATACCTTCGTTGATAGCAATTTCAATAAATCTTGCTCTGTCTGAAGTACTGTATCCGCTCATTACAATATCAGTTGCTTTACCTTGCTGATGCATACTATTCTTTGCTCCGCCTACACTTTCATTATACGCCGGACTACGATACGCACTAGTAATTGTAAGATTCTGTCCCCAGGCTCTTGCTATTCTAATTAAAATGTTTCTTAGTTCAGGTTGTATTCTAGAATCAGTATGTGGAAGAAAGTTTAGTGCAGGGTCCGAAACACGATCAAATGTACTCGGAGCATCAGCATTACCAGTCGGAGCATCCTGAGGACCTGTTACATTATTAACTGGACTTGTATTGTTTGAAAGATAGCCGCCGTCGCCGTTTCTAATTCCGCCGTCGCCGTATTCAATATATTCTGCACTTGGAGGAGAAGATGTTAATCCTCCACGAATAGATGCTTCATGTTCCGGAGTAAGATTAGCTGCAACGTCAAACAAATTATTTGCAAACACAGTCGGCGATCCTGTTTTTGCTTTATTTGCTATAAAACTTGCGTGGCCTCCTGTTGCATCATTTTTTCTATGTACAAGTTTGCCTTCAACATAAACATTATCAGACGAACCTGTCGCTGGATCACCGCATGCAGTTTTATCACCCTTACGAATTACTGCTTTGTTATCTACAAATACAGTAGTTTGACCAGATACGTAATTAGTTTGATGGAATGGCGATGGAGTTGGGCTATCGTGGCCTTCGTGCGAATCAAGTTCAGCTCTTACTACTTCTGCCATTATATTTTTACCTCTATTAATCCTGTGTCCGGTGTATCTTTATTCTCAATTGCTTTACCAATTACTGCTCCGCCGATGTACTTATCAACTGCTATACCAACGCCCGGCGTATTACTGGCTACAATAAAATCACCCTTGCGTACTATACCTTCTACCTTAACTGGTATACGTCCTTTGAGTGCAATAGGCTGTCCTTCTGCTGTGTTGTTCATTATAAACGCAGGATCTGTAGATATAACTCCTGCAACTCGTGTAGTCGCATATTCATTGGCAATAGTAACTTCTTTGTCTCCTCCAAACATTACTACTGTTCCAACTTCATACTCTTGATCTGTTGCGTAAATTTCTGCCAAGTCAGCGTATGTTGCTTGCATACGTGAGCCAGTAGTTAAACTCCAGTTACCTGTTATACTACCTGCTGTACCAGCAGCGCCTGTTGTGATAGCTGTTGTTTTAAGTGTATCACTTACATAAACAACTCCAGTACCATTACCACTTAGCGTTAGGTCTGTATTTGCAGTGTAAGATGTAATAGTATTAACATCTAAACTATCTGTAATGTTAACATTACCAGTACCATTACCACTTAGCGTTAGGTCTGTATTTGCAGTGTGTGATTCTATAGTATCAGTTGTAATTTTACCTGTAACATCTAAATCATCACTTACCTTAACAATGCCATTGCCGTTTGCACTTAGTGTTAAATTAGTATTTGTAGTTCTTGATTCAATTGTATCAACATAGAATGCAGTAGTAATTTTTACTGCGCCAGTGCCGCTGCCACTTAATGTAAGGTCGGCATTAAGTGTATATGCTGCAATAGTATTAACCTGTAATGAATCAGTAACTTGTACATTTCCAGTCCCGTTACCGCTTAATTGCAATGCAGTGTTTGCACTATACGAACTAATACTGTTTACATCTAAACTATCTAAAATATTAACATTGCCAGTACCATTACCACTAAGATCTAAATCTGTATTAGCAGTTTCTGAACTTATTGAATCAGAAGTAATAGCTGTAGCACTTATAGTTCCGTTAACGTCAAATGTGTCATTGACATAAACTATACCAGTTCCGTGAGCAGTTAGTGTTAAATTAATGTTATCTGCATAGGTTGTAATAGTATTTGTTTTAACAGTGCCGTTTATTTCTAAGTTGTCGTTGACTCTAACAACACCAGTTCCGTTACCGCTTAAAATAAGATTAGCGTTAGTAGTTCTTGAATCAATACTATCGACATTTAGTGTAGAAGTAATTGCTACTACTCCAGTACCTTTACCGCTTAATGAAAGATTAGTATTGTTAGTATATGCTGTAATTGAATCAACACCTAAGCTATCAGAAATCTTAACAATACCAGTACCATTACCACTAAGATCTAAATCTGTATTAGCAGTTTGAGATATTATTGTATCAACATTTACTTTACTATCTTTTAATAGTACCCCTTCAACACTAACTCCATTGTTTGCTGTAAGTTCGTTAATGGTATTAACTGTTAAAGTTGTACCTATGCTTGCAGTAGTAGAAACTTTTAGTGTTCCAGTAATGTCTAAAGTAGCAGTGGGATTCAACTGACCGCCTATTCCAATATTGCCGCGGCCAGTAATAATTACATGATCAGCTTCAACGCCTGCATTAGTTGTACTGAATATTAAATTACTTGCTGCTTCGTCGTCGTCACCGTAAGTTGCCGCATTAACTGCTGCACTTCTAATTCTTGATAGATTGGTAGAATTATTAGAATCTTCTATTTCAAACGCAATACCAATACTCATTGGAGTTGCGCCTATGTCAGCTGTAACACCTTTTAGATATAATAAATCAGTATTAGCACTATTAAGAATATCAGCGACCCCAATAGTCAATGCTCCTGACATTGTATCGCCAGTGTCTAATACGTAGCGTCCGTCTATATCAACAGTTGCAGTAGACTCATCACCCCTTGTTAGTGTTATTATACCTGTAGTTGTACCAAATACTAGCGAGTCACTTCTAGCTGCTGCTATATCGTCTGCTATTTCTGATGCAGTTCTTATATCTCCGTATACTGCACCGTCGTTGGTTATTTGCCATCTGTCTGTAATTTCATCCCATCGTATGTCTACATTTGTGCCAGTTCCGCGCTCTACTTCAATAGCAGCATCTACACCGTCGACACTAGGTGTGCCAGTATAATTGCTGTTAAGAACAATTATATTGTCTTCAATACTCAGATTGCTCAACACTGTTCCGGTAACAGTCAAATTACCTTCTATTTGCACATCGCCAGCAAAACTAGCATCACCAGTTGCACCGTCTACTTCAAATGTAACAGCTGGAGTTTCTGCACCGTTGTATATTCTTATATCGCCAGAATAAGTAATGTTGAGACCACCAGTTGATTGAATAAATCCAGTAGCGCCGTCAACTGCAAATGTTTCTAAAGGTGTGCCTGCACTGTTAAAAACACTTATATCGCCTGATTCTCTAATATTTAAATTGTAACTATCAAAATTATCTGCATAAACATTTGCCCATCTGTATGCCAGGCCGCCTGCACCGTCTGTGCCAATATCAAAACCACTATCGGTTAACGGGATTATGTCGCTGTTGATGCGAGCAGTAAATGTCACAGCATCTGTGATTACATCACCAAACCTTGTATTTCCAAATACAGTTAAGTTGCCATTAATTTGTGTATTCTCAAGTCCGACATTTGTAGTAGTAACTGTTCCGGTAACACTTAGATTACCAAACACTTCAATAGTTCCGAGATTATCTCCGGTGTACCCTGGAATCAGATACATGGTTCCGCTTGCTGCTGAACCTACTCCGTATATACGATTTCCTTTTAGTGTTATAGTATCGTCATCAAGTCTAATATCGTCTACATTAAGTTGTCCGGTTACATTCTGTGTGCCAATTAATGTTAATGTATCAGTTCCGCTGTCAAACGTTAAGTTTTCATCATCGACCAATTCTCCAGCTGTACCAGCAAAAGTAATTCTGGCTGCTGTTAAATCTTCAATGTTAACACTCGCAAGTGTCGTTTGGCCATTAACGTCTAACGTAGAACTAATGTCAACTGTTCCAATAACATCAACATTTCCTGTAATATCTGTTGCGCTCTTAAGTGCAATGTGCCCAGATCCATTTGCAAGTAGTTCTACATCTGCATTTGAAGATGTAGTTTGTAATCTATTTCCTGCAATTCTGATGTCGTCAGTATTGAGCGGGCCGCCAAATATTTCTCCTATAACTGTTAGATTCTCAACTTCCATTTGAGAAAAAGTAGTAACGCCTTGTACTGTTAGTGAACCTGTTACTATTTGATTGCCGTTTACCGTAAGTGTAGTTCCGTCAAATAATAAATTAGCACTGTCAGATAGAACACCACTAACTCCGGCAATTACTAATCTTTGATCTGTTAGTACGCTAATCTGTGCGCTCTGTATCACTGCATTTGTATTGACAGTTAAATTATCAGTATCAGTTAATCCTGCATTAATATTAGTTGTGTTTAGTGTTCCAAGATTTATAATATTATTATTGTCTAAGTCAAGATCGCCTTCCATTGCTTGACTGCCATCAAGCAATAATGTTCCTGCACCTAATCTCGAAAGTCCTACACTGATACCGTCTTGGTTCTGTCCAATTCGTTTATTGATATAATTAACGACCGCTTGTTCAGTTGGAAGAGCCTCGTCACTAATATCCGACATATCACTATCAGGAGAAAATTCATTTACAGTTACTCCTCTTGTAAAGCCAAGACCGTCAAGGTTACTTAGTGCAATACTTGCTGAAAAACTAACACTACCATCGCCTTGGTTAACACGGAAATAATCACCTACACGGAAATTACCGTCCTGATCGTTGGTGACAAAGAATACACGACCAGGAGCAACTTCTGTCACTTCATTTGATTGAACTGGTTGTCTTGTAGGCGGTCCATATAACTCTCTTGGATAATTTGAGTCTTCGTATGATCCAGTACCGACATCGAGCATGTCGTGGTTACTAGCTTTAACAACTGAAAAGTCTGTAAATATTTTTCCAGTTGCGCCCGGAGCTGGGCTTAATCTAACACTTTCTTGGTCTATTAATTCATCATTAAGGTTTTGATCGAGAGTAATAATATTTGTAAGTTTGTCATAATTGATTACTTGATAAATTGTACCTTTGTATCCTAATCTGCGTCCTTCTAATTCTTCAGCATCGTATCCAATAGCATTAATGGTAAACTGATTTACGCCGGGACCGACATTACTTCCGCTGCCATTTACTACAACACCTAAGTGATTGAGTGTAGGTAATGCTCTAATAGCAAATCTATTTGCTACAAGTTCGTTAGGAGTAACTTGTATAATTCTGTATCCTTGATCAGGATCATTATCATATTGTAGTGCAGCACCTAGTAGCAGATTAGTAATATTTTTATCAGTATCAATTTCGTATTCTTGTAATAACCGAATTGTAATATTAGCACCGTCAGGTATATCAGCAAGTAGACCCTGTGCTGACCCTCTTATGTTTAATTTATTACCGTTAAAGTTACCAATCTCGTAACTTACGTCTCCTGTTACACCGCCATGTGATACTTGGGCAACCATAACATTAAAGAATTCAGCAGGTGCACCGTTGTAGCCTTCTGCATCTTGAAATACAATTTGCAAGTCGCCTGTTAAGTTATCGCTCACTATTGAACTATCTGCTAGTGCTACAAACACAGTTTCATTAACTGTAGTTGCATTAACTGGGACTTCAAACGGATTGCGACCTTCAGCCCCTAGTGCATATATACCGTTAGAACTAGATCCGTTAAGAGAACGAATTTCTGATCCTGACTCTGCTTTATATGTATATCCACAGTAATATGTGAATATACTTACAAGCTCAATTCTTGCATTATTTCTTGCAAGTGCTCCATAACCTAAATTACCAAACATTGTCCAGTCAGTACTAACAAAAGATTTGTTACCAGCAGTAATCATTATTAAATTACGATCTTGCAACGTTGGTAGTAACGGAGTTTCTAAACTAATATTAATTTTATATTTTGGTAAACTTTGCGGACCTTGAGCTTCGCCATTCTCCATTATATCTAATATTATATCATAAAGACTATCTGCAAGGGCTTTATATGTTTCACCGACTATTACTGAATTTGTTGTTTGTGATGTTACTGATTGATATGTTTGTGCAGGTGCAGTATTACTTAAAACTTGTCTAATTAAGTATTTTGCATAATTATTTGCATCAAGTGTCTCTGTAAGTTGAACACCAATAGCGATACTTGGGTCGCCTAATGAACTTACTCCTCTGTAGTAACTTCTACCTGCTTCAGCACTCTTACGTTTGCCTCCAAACAAGTCGTTGCTAATAGCTGCAATAATGTATCCAGTGTCACGTCTACATAATGTTTGATTATAGTCAAACGTAGGATAAGTTGCATTAGTGTATGCAATTACTTCGTCTTGAATCCATTCAATATTAGAAAGTATTAAGTCGTGTGCTGCTTTTATAGAAACATAGTTAGTTATTAAGTTTGTAATAATTGCAAACAATTCTGTAACTATGGTATCAGTACCTGCTTCAGCAACTGTTTCATCGATAGTTTGTGTTACAACTGATTGTAACGGAGTAACAGTTTCTCCTGCTAAACACGCAAGTGCAACATCTCGAGCTTTATTAATTGCGTCAGTAGTTTCTGCTTCTTGATCAGTAATTACAGTAGAGCCTGTTTCAAAATATGTTGCTGCTGCTTCAACAGTCTCTGACTCGCCACCATATGTTAGGTCGTGAATCATTGCATCAATTATTAATCCTACATCTCTTTCGCATGTTGCCTCGTCGTAAACAAAACTTGCGTATGCTGTGTCAATAAAATTAATTGTACTAGTAATGATATTAGGAAATTCTGCAACAAACGAAGTTCTAAGAGTAATCTTACTTTCTAATGCACTAACATATGCAGGCGGAGTATTTGTTACTAGAGCAGTAAAGTTTGGAGCAATTGTTAACGGAGCGTAATTTGTGCCGTATTGAATAACTTCTTCTACTATTGTAATTAATTCTTGTGCGGTAGCAATAAGTGTTTCGGATATTGTAGGATTTTCAATTGTTGCTTGAGGTATTTCTACCTGTTGCTTTTGCTCTACCGTAAACACTCGGTTACGCATTATATCATCTATAATAGATCTTATAAATGCAAATGTAACAACGTGTTGTAGTTTTTGTTCAGGTATCTGACTAGTAATACCTTTCCAGTAACTATTAGCCACTTCAATAGTTGCTGTATTTCCTTCAAAACTTAAATCAAACTGTAGTGCGTCTAAAAGAAAATCTATGTCTCGTTGACATTTAGTCTGATCGTATGTATAATCTGCGGTAAACGGTGTTAATTCGTTATTAATTTGAAACAATATCCAAGCAAGAACTTCTGCTTTAATAAATGATTTGTTTACAGAAATTATATTTCTAGCATAGTCTTTTGCATCGTCATAAACTGTGTCCGGAAATACTAAGTCATCAACAGTTTCTGCACCATATTGTAGTACATCAATAACATCGTTAAACAATGCTGTATTTGCTTGTTGAACACTTGTAATACTATTTAATGCAGTATTTGCTTGTCCTTTGGCATAATTTAATCCACCGATAGTGGGTGCAAGTTGATCACTTAATACATATGCACTATTTGGTCTAGTGTATGCTAATGCAGATATTCTTCCAAAATAGTTAGTACCTAGTATACTATCATAACTGCTAGCTCTTAATATAAATTGTAAATCTCTACGACATTTTTCTCTATTATAGTCAAACAAATAGGTATCGTTTACATATGCTATAGTTTCTGCTTGTATAAATGATTTGTTTGCATTAAGTATTTCAACAGCATTTAATCTTGCATCATCCGGGGCTGCTACGCTAAAGGCTTGATATCGTACTCCGTCTGCATAAAACGATGTAGGCATATTTGGCTTGCGCCAAAATCCGCTCGCGGTCATGCTAAGGTTGTCAACGGCAATATTATCAATGTTAAATTCTTGGTTTCCTGTAAAACCGTCAGCAAACATGCCGCCGTGAAATCCTACAACATACGGATCAATATCATAACTTGATTTGGCAAAACTTGCACCAGTGTGAGGATACGGAGATTTAGTTAGAATTTGGCCTTCTGGGTCAAGTACAAACGCAAAACTTGCATGTTTATCAGTTGTAAAATCATGAAACCAGTTTGTTGAGTTACAAAGAAATACATCATTATCTTCATTATTATTAGGTAGCGAGTATTCGCTTCTTGGATCTGTTAAATAGTGGTGACCAAAGTATCCTGTTGTATAATCGTCTGTTTCTCTCCAGAAACGTAATTTAGCCCACGGACTTTCACTAACTCCTTCTTTAGGTCTAACTGTAGTACGGCGTTGGCCAGCTCCAAATATACTTGTATTTTCTGGAACTCGAATAGGAAGATGCTCTTCGTAAATACCAGGAGCAATATGCACTAATATCTGTTTAATTTTTATTCGTTGTTCTACGTTAACAAAGTTTTCATCTTGAGGGTTTGCCTTGATGATATCTTCAGCAGTTCGCATTGCCATGTTAACTGTTCTAAATGCTGTACCCCAGCTTCGGCCGCGTTGAACGCCGTAACGTCTATCATCATGACCGTCAAGGCTAACAAATAGTTCTGCAACATCGCCGTTGATTACTGTTTTATTAAGGAAAAACCATTCGTTGCCATCAGCATACTCTACAACTTTATCATTAGTATTGTATCGTAAACTGCCTGCTACTGGATTAGGTCTATCTTTTTTGTCACCACCAGGCAATCTTAGACTTTTTGCTTCGCCTGTATCATCAATAATAACAGCAAGATTTCCTCCCGCTAATAAGTTATTATCATTGTCAACTACTAATGTTTCATTAAATACATTCTTGCCACCGTAAGTTTCTCCGTCGCCAACAAATACTTGTTTGAGTTCAGTGTCATATATAATTTCACCTTTTAGAGGAACAAAGGTTAGTCGTTCTTCTGTAGTTCCCCTACGTAGAATAATACTGCCAAGATCAGCCATTTATCATGCTCCTATGATTAAGCCGCTTGGGCCATAATAAGGATCAGGTACGTATGTAGCAGTTCCAACTTTAGGTAAATGTCCACAGTCATTTACAACTGTGTTTGGCACAGCAAAAGTGCCTCCGTCTAATGAATCATTAACTTTTTCATAAGTTAACTTTCCGCCATCAATTGAATTTCTTGTAAAGATATTGTTTTCGTCAAACGGTGCACCGCGTGTTATTGCCATAAAATACATTCCTTATATGAATGTATTTATCGTGTTGTTTAGACTAAGGCAATTCCGCTAGTCTGTGCAGTATATTGTTTACCAATTTCTGCTTCAGTCTTTGCAACACAACTTACTGACTGTGCTTGCAATACAAACTTACCGTCTGGTGATACGCTAAACATGAAAGGTGCTAGACCTAGGCCTT
>Ga0222629_1000454_pt1 | contig 13259 bp, 18 predicted proteins | sample AntAcemetagenom1_FD_179847 | JGI IMG/M metagenome (GOLD analysis project Ga0222629, IMG submission 179847) | Saline water microbial communities from Ace Lake, Antarctica - #1 | ecosystem: Environmental > Aquatic > Non-marine Saline and Alkaline > Saline | place: Antarctica: Ace Lake | collected... | reverse complement strand
GCTCCGACTGCTATGGCTGCTCTCGCTGCTCCGACTGCTCTCGCTGCTCTGGCTGCTATGGAAAATATGGCGATTTCAGCGGGATTTAATAACATGCAAACCAACGCGGCTTAGGCCGCATATAGGAGAGACTGTGACAAGAAACGAAGCTGCAATTATCGGCGCGTATACTGGAATACTGCTGGGTCCATTTGAGGACTTGCACAGTTACGCTGAAAAGTTATTAGGGAGACCAATCTTTACACATCAGTTCGCAAACCCAGAAATAGCGGTAAGCATAAAAGAGAAAAGCAAGCCTGATTTTTTTTGGAGCTGTGCGAACAGTTAAGAGATGACGAATAAGGACATTTAGGTGAGGGGAATGCACAGGTATTAAATTTTTGGAGGACTTGAAATGCGCGAAGCCATAGCCTCTCGACGGGATTGTGGGGTGTGAAATGCTCCTAATGCGCATAGACGATCCGGTCCGCCGCGCCAGCGTTCTGAGATTCCTAGCTGATACATTAAAATAAAACTTGCACACCCACCGGACCGGTGTATACTAAGTACATACCCACACGAAACAGGGCAGGTAACCATGTTTAAAGTAGAAAAATGGGGTGCACAATGAACACTCCGAACTGCGCCGCTCGCCGGTACAGTGACCAGATGCACTGCGGGCGATGCGGGCTGCAATGGGACGTGAACGAAGACGATCCGCCCGCGTGCATCGACGCGGGACGGGCTACACTTGACAGAATGAAGGTGGAATATTGCGAATTAGAATCAAACGGTTGCCAGCGCCGTACACCGGGCCAAACGGCATCCGGTACGCTGGACGGTGGGGCGTCTACGAAGACGGACAATTAATCATAGTCTGCGGACTGTGGGAGGCTTTGAAATGCTTAACGAATACATAAAAACCGTGCGCGCAGTGGCGCACCTGACACCAGAACAGGAAAAGACGGCGACACCTGCGCAGCTAGTGGCCGCTAACCTAGACTTACCGATTTACGTAGCTAAGCACCGAAACGCATCACGGGATAACTTCGCGGACATCGTGCAAGAAGGCAACGCGGCGTTAATCGTCGCGGCTTCCAGCTTCGACACGGGCCGAGGGAAGTTCGCACCGTATGCGATGTTCGTCATCGGCCGCGCCGTTGGTGAGTACCTGCGCGTTAACGCCGCGATCGTGACGCCCGGCAAGTGGATGTACAACAAACACGGCGCCCTCGCGCACAGCGCGAACCTGGAGGACGTCTTCGACACGCGAACCGGCGAACCGGTCGAGGACAGGGTAATGCTATCCCGCGCCGTCGAACAGCTCAACGCGATACAACGAGATGTCGTCCGCTACCTGTCCGAGGGGCACCCCGCGCGCGTGGTAGCTGAGTGGATGGGGGTGTCACGGCAACGCATAGAACAAATCAGGGACGAAGCGCTGGGCGCTATGGGGGTTACACGGTGAAAATAGTTACGCAGGTGCGAACGTATCAGAAAGGTGCAACGATGGGCGTGGTTTACTTCGGCACCCAAAAGGCCCACACACTCGAAGACGTCGCGCGACCCGTGGGCGTCAAGATCGCAAGCGAGACGTGTATACCGGAGGGGGCGTACTTCGCGACTGTCTCGCGCTCCCCGAGATTCAGCAGGGACATGGTCATGCTGAGCACTAAACCCGAGGGGGTGTTAGATCGTCACGGGTGCCGCTACGAGGGCATACGAGTGCACAGGGGAAACGACGCCGAGGACACCGACGCGTGCGTACTGGTCGGGCGACATAGCGACGGCATCGGACGCGTGTGGGACTGCGCAGCGGTTGAGCAGGAACTCGTCGACTTCGTGCGCGGTGGCGAGTGCATGTGGGTGGTGACATCATGCTAAACCGCTTCCTGTTCTGGCTCTCGGGCCTCTTACCCTGTCGCCTGATCCAGCGTAACCCCGGCGAGCCTTACCTCGAACGGTACCTCCTCGGGCACGTGTTCGGTGTCACGTTTTACCTACACCGGTTCGTGTCCTGCGACGGCGACGAAGAGGTGCACAACCACCCCTGGGCCCGCGCGGCGGCTGTGGTGCTGAAAGGCGGGTACTCCGAAGAGGTCGTCGAGGACCTTATGCCCTTCGCAGGGCCGAGCGGCTGCTTGACTAACACGCGGAGGGTACGGTGGTTTAACTACATACCTGGCAACCACTTCCACCGCATCGCACGGGTGGACCCGTTCACGTGGACGCTGTTCATGCACGGTGAGCGGCAAATGAGAGACGGCAGGCACAAAGGCTGGGGGTTCCTACGCGGAGCGCCGACGTACCTCAACCCCGGCACCGTATACACTCCGCACCCGCAGGGGAACCTATTATGGCACCTAGAAGCACCACGGGGCCGCGACTCTGCCCGCGCGTCGTTAAACTTCCCCCCGGTCTCGAAGTGAAGCCCTGCCCGAAATGCAAAGGCCCCCTGGTGTCCTTCGCGAGTGAGGGGGGTTACCGCTGCGCGGACTGCGGGGAGAAAATCAGCAACGCCGAGACCCTCATACACTCTGGGGCCGCCTCGGCTACGGGGTCGCGAGACACGACACCCTGCGCGACTATCTCCAAAATAGCGCACCGCACTGCGTAGGCCATAACGGCCTTTTTTAACGCTAGCATACTTCGAAAATGGTACAACACCGACGGGCCACAAACGCCCGCCACTTTCCCCACGCCATCCCGTGTTATGTTTCCGTATCCGACCCGCACTGCTTCAGATACCGCAGCGCTTAGCACCCTATCTTTAGTACTCATAGCTTTAAGTCCCCGGTGCTGAAAGTGGCAAATCCGCCTATTCTATTAATTAAAGCTAACCAAGCCGCTTGCCCTGGCTCTCGCCCTTTACCCGTATAGACCCACCCCGGTTTTTTACTCTCCACCGACCCAAACTGCGCAATAACGGTGCCGACGTGCTTCTGTTCGATTAAACGTGGTATTGCGAGAATTAAGTCGCTTGATTTTATCTGTTTGTTAAGCCGCGCGGAGTCGTTCGCCAGCCCATACCGCACCGGCTGCTGTTTTGCGCCGCAGTCGTCACACCTCGCGGGGGTGGCCCCTACGTTATTGCGCCACGAAAACGCTCTGGCCTCGCGGATTGCGAAACGGTCCTTTTGCTGTGCCCACGCTTCCGACTTGTCGTCATGCGCCGGGTTTATCTCGGGCCAGGGTATCGCACCGAAGACGCGCGCCAAGTCCCTCGCAGCTGCCGGGTGCTGCGCTTGCCACTCTTCCATGCTCACCGTTTACGCTCCACAACTAGAAACGCGGTGAGCAGAGCGGCGCAAAGCCACACCATCGTCGCGCCCCGCACGTCTTGTGTAAGAGGCCACGTGGCCGCAGCCCACACAAAGCCCAGGAAAACGCAGAGTACCACGCGTAGTATTTTATTCAGCATCTCTCAAATCCTCATGAAATTTCTTTGATATCAGTTCGCACAATGCGTCGGTGTCTTTAGCGTTGAGTGTGTACGCGGTCATAACGTCCACACCGAACCGCAGGAAAAACCGCTTTTGTTTCTCCCGCGTGTCTCTGTCTTCTGGCTGTGCGCCCATCCACCACCCAACCAACTCGCGCAACACCTTGCGGCGTTCCAGCCGTGCCCGGTGCGCTTTCAAGTCGTTAGACCTGCCGATAGGGGGTACATTCCGGGCTACTTGCCCTAGCGCGTACTCTTCGCTGGTTTGGTTCGCCGCAGCGTAACCCGAGAACAGCGCGTCGAGTGCTTCGACATCCAACGACACCAAGTCGCCGTCAACCTGCTTCGGTGTGGCGCGCTCGAACACCTCGGGCACCGCCCCGCAGCTAGGGCACGCCAGGTGGTACGCTTCGTAGGGTTGGGTGCACTCAGTGCATATTTTCTGCAGTACCGTGTCGCTTACCCGCCGGGACCCCTTCTCGGTACCCGATAAGGTCCATTCGCGGTGCCAGGTCGGCAAGCCGTGGCGCTCCCAGTTTCGCACCGGGTCGATAATGATGGCGGTGGGTTTAGGCCCGGCGGCGATGGCAGCCAGCCGCCCCCCCTGTGTTTCTAGGTCGTACCCGTCGGCGTATACCGAACGCAGTACACGGCCGACCATCTGTAGATACTTACCGAGCGACTCGGTCACGCGGGCCAATATGGCGCAATCGGCGGCGGGCACGTCGAACCCCTCGTCGAACAGGTCGACATTGATTAGCACCTGCAGCCTGTCCTGTGCAAAGTCTTCGATTGCGTCGGCGCGCTCCCCATCCTCGGTGTCGCCGTTTAGCTCTTTAGCCCGTACGCCACGCAAGACGAATGCAGCCTCCATTTCGCGGGCGGTGGCGATGTCTGACGCGAAGACAATGGCGCGCTTACCCGCTGCGAATTTAAAATACTGGTCGACCACGTCACCAACTAAGCTAGACTCGACTGTGCGCTCCCGCAGCGCTTTGGCGCTCACTTCACCCGATGCGGTGCGCGGCAAGTTTTCTAGGTCGATGTCGCTCGAAGGTGCTTTGTACTGGTACGGCGAGAGGTACCCCTGTGCGATTAGCCATTTTGTTGAGGGGCCGGTCACCATCGTTTCACAAAACCCGTCGGCCGCTACGCCCATGCCTAGCCCGTCGCCGCGCTTTGGCGTAGCGGTTATGAATAGTCGTTTCGCGTTGAGTACCATGTTTACTGCGTCGGCCCACTGCCCTTTCTTAACGTAGTGGTGCCCCTCGTCGAACACGGAGAGGCTGCACCCCGTTAGCCACGCTTGCGTCGCTTTATCCGAACGACTCGCGCGGCTGCACAGCGTTTGCACCGATGCGACGCCCGCCTCGGCGTTCTGGTCTACAAATGAGCGCCCTAGCTTGCGTAAGTGTTGGTTGCGGATGCGGTTAACGGTGGCACGTGGCGCGATGATGCGGTGCAACACCCCCGCCCGCGCTAGCGCTACGCTGATCTGCCCTACGATCTCCCGCCGATGCGCCACCGCAAGCCGTGGCCCTTCGGTATGCATCATGCGATGGGCGAAGACTACTGTTTTACCGCCCCCGGTCGGGAGCACGGCCAGCAGGTTGTCGTAGTCTTCAAACGCGGCGGTTATGCCCCGGTCGAAATCGGCCTGGTATCCTCGTAGGTGCATTTAATTCTCTAAAGTAGTTGACAATGGTGTCAGACTACGCATAATTAGCACCACTGTCAAACATAACTAACCAACCACGGAACGAACGACATGCAGATAACTTTCGACACAAACGACACACGCGCCGATCTTTTAGCGCTGCAGGCTTTCATCGCTGCGAAGACGGGCGCCACGCCCGAAATGGCCGAGGCCCCGGCAGAACCTGAGTTGGCCGAACCAGCCCCAACGGCCACGCCGTCACTCTTCGACGCTCCGCCCGCTGAGACTGAGCCGACCGGAGAATACCCCGCGGAGTCAGACCACAGGGGCGTCGCTTTTAACCCTGAATTTTGCTGCAAGGCAAAGGACCCGTTCTACGGTTCAACTAACAAACGCGCGGGGCAGTGGAAAAAACGCCCACGCGTTGAGGAAGCCGCGTACGATATTTGGTACGCCTCGCAGCATTCCGAGCCAGTGGAACCCGAGGACACGTCCACGCCGCCCCAGGGCGTCACCGAAGCGGCTTTCACATCGACACCAGCGGCAACCGTGGCGCCAGCACCTGCAGACGGCGGCGCGCTAATGCATTGGGTGTCAACACAGCAAGCGGCTGGCCACCTCGACGAGGCGATGATAGCGAAAGCGTGGGGCGACCTGGGCATCGCATTGCCTGATATTTTCCCGGCCAACCCGCACCACGCGGACAACGTGGCCAGCCTGTACAACCTGTTAACTCAACGGATGGCGGGCTAGTGGCCGCTTACCTTCGCCCCAGCTTTTCGGGCGTGTGGGGGCATTGCAGTGGGGCGCCACTGGCGTCTCAAATGGTAACGCCCCGGCCACCTAACGCACGCACGATTGAGGGGACCGCCGCTCACTGGGTGGCCTCTCAAACGATGCGGGCGCTACGCGGCGAGGTGGCCAGCCCTACCGCGTGCCACGGGTACGTCGGGAAACAGGACCCCGACCGAACAATCGTAACCGAAGAGATTGCAGAGGGCGCGCAGTACTTCGTGGATGAGATGGGCGGACTTTGTGGGGGTGACTTCTCACAGGTGTTGCTCGACCATCCGGTCCACGCTGTGTCGATACACCCGACGCACTGCTCTGGGGAGTTAGATGCGGCGATAGTCCGCCGCGATGCGGCAGGCGAGGTTACCGCTATCATCGTGCGGGATTATAAGCACGGGCACCGGGCCACCGATGCGGTGGACCAGCTAAACGTGTACGGGCTAGGGGTATACGACGATGTGTGCGGGCTACATAGCGTCGACGACCGCGAGGTGCGTTTCTCGTTTGGGGTTGTCCAGCCTTTCGCGTTCGACGGTCGAGGCATATTGCGAGAACGTAACGGGGTTTTTTCAGACCTACGCGCAGACCGCAACACCCTGGCGCTGAAAGCAGAGCAAGCTGTCGAGGGTGGCACGCTCACGACCGGCGCACATTGCCGGGACTGCCCCGCAATTGGTTCGTGTTCATCTGCTCGCGCTGCAGGTTACAACCTAATAGACGTAGCGGGCAGTCGGGTTATTCTGGACGACATGAGCGCGCCGGATTTAGCCGCCGAGCGTGAGATACTGAAGGCCGGTGGCAAGGTACTGCAGGAACGCCTAGACGGCATCGAGGCCCTGTTAACGCAAAGGCTGCAGCGCGGTGAGGCTGTACCCGGTTTGGGTCTAGCGTCTACGCGGGGGCGGTTGAAGTGGACCACCACACCTGCGGTGGCCCGAGCGATGGCGAGTCAGTTTGGTTTTGACATCGCCACCGACGCAGTGAAGACACCGAAACAGAGCATCGACGCCGCACCGAAAGCGGTCCGGCCTTTCTTTGAATCGGCGATTAAAACGATAAGCGAACGCCCCTCGGGGTCTATGAAAATAACCGACGCAGACAATACCGTATGCGCTCGGGCTTTCCAAAGGAAACAATAAAATGACAGTATACGCAGAAGGTCGCGTCAAGTTACATCGTGGAATCGTGTTGTGGGACAGTGTCACGACACCCGAAATACAGGAACAGGGCTCAAACGCCGGGAAGCCGAAGTGGTCGATCAAAGTGGCTTTCCCCCCTGGCCACCCCGAAGTCGCCGAGTTTACCGCCGCCGCAGAAGAAAAGCTGCTAACGTCCGAATTCAAAGGCATTCTACCCTCCGGCGGGCGTATGCCCGTGAACACCGCGACGGCTGCCGAGTACGAGGGGATGTTCAACGGCTGGGCCGTCGTCTCGTTTAAAAGCCAGTACGCACCTAAAGTTTTCGACGAGAATAACGCCGAGTTGGCCCCGCAGCAATACGCCGCGCTTTTCTACACCGGGCAAACGGTCGACATCCTAGGCCATTGCTACTCAATTAATGCAGGCGGCAACCGTGGGGTGTCCGCCGGGCTTGACGGCGTCGGCATCATCGCCAGCGCGCAATCACCTGTGTTGAAGCTGGGCAAAGGTGGCTACGACGTAGGCTCCGCATTCGGCGGCCCCCCGCCAGCACCAGCACAGGCCGTACCGCCGCAAGGCTACTCCGCACCAGCACCAGCACAGGTCGTACCGCCACAAGGCTACGCAGCACCAGCACCAGCACAGGTCGTACCGCCGCAAGGCTACGCAGCACCAGCACCAGCACCAGCACAGGTCGTACCGCCGCAAGGCTACGCAGCACCAACACAGGCACATAACTACCTGCCCGGCCAGTAGCCAACCACGCGGCACGGACGCTGCACCAACACAGGGTAATTACGAAATGTCAACCAAGCTAAGTGCAAGACTCCGGGAAGCCCTAGTACGTTGGGCGATCGAAAACACTACCGCCCTAGACGCTGTAAAGAAAGCCGCCGCCACTAAGTTAGGGCATGCCCGCAAGGCGGTGATAAAGGGCCTCAACGACCGGGCGCCCGCTAACGAAATGAAGGTACTGCGGAAGCACAACGCGACCCGGTTCGCAGAAGGGATACACATTGTGCAAACCAAAAAATCAGAGACGTACGTCTCGCTCGAGAAGCCCGTCGAGCACCCCGGCAGGAGTAGCAACTACGCCGTGTACGACCTAGGGGGGAGGGTCGCGAAGGCGGCTCAAGTAGCGGAGGCGGCTGCGAAACAAGTAAAAGAATCCGAAGCGGCCCTGCGCGCGGACCTGTGGGCTGTCGTTAATGCGGTAACGACCCTCGAAATGCTAGTGGTGGCGGCGCCCATCTTTGAGGGGTTCCCCTCCGTAAAGAACGGGACGCAGGTGATGGTCATAAACAGCGAAACGCGGGAACGCGTCAAGTCATTACGTAAAAAAGCCGAGGCGTCAAAATGAAAAAAGCCGTAATTCACGCGTTAAAATGGGCTGCGATGCTCGCGGCGTTGGTGTTCGTGTTAGCGAAACTCGTCGAGGTTGCACTCCATTACGACTCGTTCGGGGGTTTCGTCTTGCTCCTGTTGTGGCAGGACATCACGCTGGCCCTGGTGTGCGTCGCAGCGTTGGTCGGCTCGGTCGTTGGCACGGTCAACCACTATGCAAAATGATTTGATCTGCCACCCCCCGTCTGATGCGTACTTCGTGGACGACTTCGACCGGTACGTCGATTCATTAGAAGACGTGCACCCCTGCAACGCTAAGGCGCTGCGGGTGGGCGGGGTTGTCCACATGCACGGGCAGTTATCGACCGTTTACCCGTCGTTCGACTTCGAGACGTACAGCGCCGTCGCGTACGAGCTGAAAGACGGAAAAGTACGGGGCACGGGGTCGCAAGGCAAGGGTGGCATCGCAGTGGCCGGGACCGCCGCGTACGCTGAGCACCACACCACCGAGGTGATGTCGCTCGCGTGGGATATGCGAGACGGGCGGGGGGCGCGCCTGTGGGTGCCGGGGATGCCCGCACCGGTCGAGCTGATCAATTACGTGGCGTCGGGGGGTGTACTCGAAGCGCACCACGCCATGTTTGAGTTTTTGATTTGGAATATCGCCGCGCGCAGGGCGCACGGTTGGCCTGTGCTGCCGCTTGAGCAATTGCGGTGCTCTGCGGCTAAGTCCCGGCGGTACAACCTGCCCGGGGGTCTAGACGCGGCTGCCAAGGTGCTCGGGTCGATGCCAAAGCAAAAAGAAGGCCACAAGGCCATGATGAAACTGTGCCGCCCATATAAATGGACTAAAAAGCGGCCCGCGTACCGCGTCACCCCGGCGGAGGGGTGGGAGACGTATGTGTCCATGTACTCGTACAACAAAGACGACGTATACGCCGAGGACGACCTAAGCGCCCGCGTTCCCGACCTTACTCCGCACGAGCTTGAGATATGGCAGCTGGACCAGCGCATCAACGTGCGCGGGATGCAGATCGACACCGAAGCGTTATACGCCGCGCTGGCGATACTCGAACAGACCGAAGTTAAGTACGGCGAAGAGCTGACACGCATCACCGAGGGGGCGGTCGATGGGGTCGCGAAAGTCGCCGAAATGAAAAAATGGTGCGTCTTGCAGGGCGTCGAGATACCCGACATCAAAAAGGAAACAGTTGCGGAGTTTCTAGAACACGACTTACCACCCGTAGTGCGGCGCGTTCTAGAAATACGCGCGATTTTAGGCGCCGCAAACGTTAAGAAAGTGCGGACCTTTATCGCCCAAAAGTCGAGCGACGGGAGGGTGCGGTGTCAATACACGTACTGCGGTGCCGACCGGTCGGGGCGTTGGTCCGCTGGCGGCGTACAACTGCAGAACATCACTGCCGCCGGGCCTAGGACGGCGGTGTGCGCGGACATGACATGCGGCAGGGCGTTCGGCCTAGGCGACCACTTGCGGACATCGCAGGCGTGGGGCACCGAGGTTTGCCCGCACTGTGGGTCGCACGAGTGGCGCGAGGCGGAGGACTGGAAAGTCGAACACGTCGAGGACGCAATGGTCGACATCAAAACGCGCGACCTTGCACACGTCGAGCGCACATGGGGTGACCCTATCACGGCCATATGTGGCACGCTGCGGGGGCTGCTCACCGCAAAGGTGGGACATGATCTGATCTGTTGCGACTTCTCCGCAATCGAGGCTGTGGTCGCTGCTTGCCTATCCAGGTGCATGTGGCGGATTGAAGTATTCAACGACCCCACCGCCTGCATTTACACGATGTCCGCGAGTAAGATAACCGGCACGCCTATTGACGAGTACGAAGCGTACAAAGCCGCCAACGGCGTGGCTCACCCTGACCGTAAGAAAATTGGCAAAGTGGCCGAGCTGGCGAGCGGGTTTGGTGGCGGGGTCGGGGCATGGTTGGCGTTTGGGTGCACCTTGTCCGACGACGATATAAAAGCTGCGGTTCTGGCCTGGCGCGCTGCGTCGCCCGAGATTGTAGAAATGTGGGGCGGGCAGTTCGTCACGCCCCCCGGAGGCAAACCATGGGACGGGGTTCCGGGACTGTACGGTCTGGAAGGCGCGGCCGTATCGGCGGTGCAACACCCCGGCCAGCGTTTCGAGTATTACGGGATATCGTACCGGGTCGAGAGTGACATACTGTTCTGTGGCCTGCCGTCGGGCCGTAACATCCACTACCACCGCCCCCGCTTGACTCCGGGGTCTGACAGGTTCACACGTAAGCCGTGCGTGAAGCTGTCTTTTGAGCAATGGAATACCAATTCGCAAAAAGGTCCAGTAGGCTGGTCACGGGAAGAAACATACGGCGGCCGTTTATTCGAGAACGTGGTGCAAGCCGTCGCACGGGATCTACAAGCCGACGCAATGCTACGGTGTGAGGCTGCGGGGTATCCCCCTGTCCTACATACTCACGACGAGATATGCGCCGAGGTTCCCGAGGGGGTTGGGTCGGTTGAAGAAATGCAGGACATTATGTCAGTGCGCCCGAGCTGGGCGAGCTGGTGGCCAATACGCGCCGCAGGTTGGCGGCACAAACGATACCAGAAGGATTAGCCACGATGGTTAGCGAAGAACTAAAAAGCGCCCGCAAAAAACTGGGCTATACTCAAAAGCAAATTGCCGAAGCGCTCGACATCCACCCCAACACCTGGGCGAAGTGGGAACGCGGCGAACATAAAATCCCCGCAATCGGCGCTACTGCCGTGCGACTACTGGTAGAAAAGAAATGACAGACCTAATTGATGAAGCGAACGAAGTGGCCCAACGCCGCGCAGACGAAGCGGTCGAGGCGAGCCGCGCAAAGCTGGCCGCCATGCCTAACGGTGCACCGGGTGATTGCGCAGACTGTGGGGGGCACTTCGCCCGCGTCGTGCGCGGGCGGTGTGGACGGTGCCGAGACTTAGGGGGGCACCCCTAAGCGGCTTAGGCCGCTAGATCTTTTATTAATTGGCTCTTTACTTGGGCAATTGCCGCCGAGTGTCGAAGAATCAACTTGTCTACACGCGTCGCTTATTGAATACCCGAGCTTCACGTACCGTCCCCCCAGGGTGCTATGCCCCGATGATAAGTAGAACGGAGTACGTGACGCCCGCGAGTGCGGCGAACAACAGCATTTTATTGGCGCGGCGGTCGCGGCTGCCCCCGTACTGGAAAGCGGCGCGGACGTGGCAATACGCAGCCGCCGACCCTAGCACCTGTCTAAACGGGATATTCCAGAACACCCCGTGCGCCATAGCGTCCGAGGCGGCCGGACTGTCAACGTACACCAGGGACCACGCGACCAACCAGTACGCATTGTCCAGAACGACGCTAACGAAGCCCAGGAAAACGCCCAGGATAAACCAGTCCTCTGTCGTGAGTGGCCCTTCCCGGTTCAACGCGAGGCGGGCCGATTTGGCCCATAAGAATACCACCACGGCGGCGAGCACTATTGTAGTAGCTGTGAGTCCGTTCGAGAACAACTCGGCGATTTTTTGCATGTATTCGATTCCTCTATTGCTTTTAGAACACTTTTCGATAGAGACTCGACGCCCTCCATCCGCCCAGTTAGGAGGTTGATCCTACCCGTTAGGTCTACCACGACGCCCTGCACATCGCTGTGTTTTTTCTCGCAGTCAATCAGCCTCTTGGCTTCTTTCTCGTACCACGCGCTGATCATCCGCCAGAGTACCCCAATCACCGTGATTAGTGCGCCCAGCGTCGCCGCGACCTCTACCTTGCCTAATTCTAGCACGTGATTACTCCCCCTGCCCGGTGGGTTTGTTTTTCATTTTGGAACCAATCGAACTGCCTAGACAGAACGAAACTAACGCTTGCCGCTCACTCAGTAACGCGTGCATAACAATCCCGATAAAATTCGAGATAATCGCTATGAGCGGCGCGCTTTCTTTGAAGTAATACACCACCAGAACATTGATAATGACGAGTAGAAAAACGACCGGGATATTGTACGAGAGGATGTTAGCCGCCACCTTGTCGATCTGCTCAGGGTTGATGGCGTACATCCTGCGCGCGTCTTTGCGGTCTTCTAGCTCGATCTGGCTCTGTATGTGCGAGTTGGCCATCACAGCTACTTTGAACTTGTAGGCCATCTCGGGCGAGCTGGCGATGGCGTCCACCGCCGCGTCGCCTTTCTTCCCTGTTAGCGCCTCGGCGATACCGCCTACAACCGAGATAGCCTTCGCGGCGCCCTTGCCGCGCTTACTGCTGAATAGTCCGATAACATCAGGAACAAACTTGGCTAGCCCTATCGCCGAGATTAGGTCCATTAGATTGTATACCCCTTCAACATCATCTTAACGTCACCTGACGACGACCCGGAGTTGTCCGACCATGCTGCCTCAAACAAACCGTTGGAGTTGAGTGGCACGAATGCCGTACCTAGCGCGCGTACGTGCCAAGACACGCCCGCCGCTATCGCAGTGCCCCCTAGCACGACGGCGGTCTCATCTACCAGGGTCAAGCCAGACGCACCGACCCTGCGCACCCACGCACCGATTTGGGACGCTGTCTGGTTTGACCCTGGTGACGTGTTAGCCGCGATTATGCTAACCGCAACATAAATCCCCTTCGTGCCCTGTGGCAGCCCGTCCAACCCTGCCCACTCGTACGCCGCCCCCGATCCAGTGGGGCCGACCGACTCGTATGTGGCGTCGGCTAGCTCTGTCTTCATCGAGAATGATTCGGCGAGAGAGCCGTCTAGGACGGCGATATTCCCCGACATAGTGTACTTACTGATCGAGGGGGTGCCTACCACCACCCAGACCGACCCCTCCCGGCGCACCGTCACCGGGACCCCCTTTGCGATATCCCCAGCTACTAGGGGTTGTTGCGTGTACCCCGTAAGC
>Ga0222629_1000448_pt1 | contig 13540 bp, 14 predicted proteins | sample AntAcemetagenom1_FD_179847 | JGI IMG/M metagenome (GOLD analysis project Ga0222629, IMG submission 179847) | Saline water microbial communities from Ace Lake, Antarctica - #1 | ecosystem: Environmental > Aquatic > Non-marine Saline and Alkaline > Saline | place: Antarctica: Ace Lake | collected... | reverse complement strand
TCAGCAACCGCTTTCTTCATAGGCTCTTTCTTGTTGCCATCTTTGTCAATGTCCAGGAAGTCTGGCTTTGCAGCTTCGTTCAGTTGTGAGTATGTGGTCTCAGGTAACTCACGAATAGAGTTAAGTTTTTTGTTTAGGTCGTAGAAAAATGTCATTTTGTTTTATCCTCTTGGGTTGTCACTAGTAGCAGGTCTAGCAGGGCGTTTGATGTTAGTCATAGGGCTCTTAGTGCCCTGTGGCAGTTCGTTTGTGGTCTTGGCTGCTGGCGTCTTACCACCAGCAACAGTAAAGTCTGAACGGTATGCGTTTTTCAGCACAGCATGATCGTACGGACCTGTAGCATAATCTTTCTTGAGTGCTTTCTGTTCAGCATCATCTGCTGGAAAATCAGTGTCAGTTAGCAAATCATGATTTTGATCTTGAATTTTTTCAGCTTCTTGATTTAGACTTTCCTCGTATGGCGTGGTGTTCATCACAATACGATTTGGGTCTAACCCCAGTAGTTGACTCAGCTGTTTGATCTGTGGCTCGACTGCAGGGTATTTAAACTCTACGTCTACTATACTCATGGGCTGGTTTGGAAATGCCGGAAAGTCAGCGTTTATCTTACGCACAGGAGTGGTTTTAATGTCAGACATCTTTACAATGTCAAACTGAGCCATCTTGGCTTTGAGATCTCGTACAAAGCCTGCTGGCACATCGCCAACTACCTTGATGCGATATCGGTAAGTGCGTTCGCTTTCAGCGAGGTATTTTGCAAATGTGTTCATATCATTATCCTATCGTATATTTATTCTTTTTCTGCGTTTTGATCTTTACGACTCAGTAAACGCTCCAGTAAATCGTTACGGCTTAGTACAACACCTGTGCCGGGCAACACAAGTGGGTCGTTTTCTCCGACTGTTTTAGCATCAATCACTTGTTGTTGCTGGTCTAGCCGCATCTTCTTCAACTGCAGATCAATCATCTTGAGCTTTTTGTCCAGCTTGGCAGTTTTGGCAGTAATAGCATGCCCCAGCATACTAGATGCCACATTAAAAATTTCGCTAGCAAATCTCGAGTCAACTTGCATGCCAAGATCCATAAGATCTTTATAGCTGTCTTGTGCCAGGTTGCTTAACTCATCCATCTCAGAATCTGACGCATCTAGCCCACGCACTGCAGGCAATGCATTGTTGATTTTGTCAATGGTGTCGTCTAAGTCTGCCAATGATTGTCTATTAGCTGGTAATTCAGGTACAGCAGCATCCACTTCAGCAGCAGTAGGTTGAAGATCGAACAGTTCTTCGAGTTTTTTCGTCATGCCATATTTATGGCGTTATTTAGAACCGTTTTTAAACATGTCGTCTTCAGTTATGACCCTGAAGGTAATGCCTTGACGTTTGCACCAGGCCTGTGCTGCAGCCCATTTGGCATAGTTGATTGCTACCACAGCACGGTCTTTTGAGCTCATTTTTGACTCAACCACGCTTTGTTTTTTGGGTTTAATTTCAATCAGCTCTGCTCGCATAGTATTGTTTCTGGTGCGATAAGTGATCAAGAAGTCTGGCACGTATATACTCTGCTTGCCAGTTAAAGGATGGCGGTAAGGTATCTGTATACTTTCGCTAACCCATTGCAGAACTTGATCGTTGCTGTCACAAAACTTCATAAAAGTGAATTCCCAGCCAGAGCGATATCTAGGAGCACGAGTGCCCACATACTTTTCTTTGTTAATAACTTGGTATGTGCCTTGTGCCCATTTGCTCATTGTACCACCGCCCGCGCAGCATATTGGTTGCTTTGAACAGGTACTCCTACGCCCAACAGGGTAGCTTTGTTTCGAATGCTGTTAAGGTAATATGCCAGTTGTACATTTAGACTAATTCCCTTTTGTCCGCGGAATTCTTCCAGCAACGTAAGCGCTGGGATACCAGTTTCGGCTGCAATTCTAAACAAGCTCACTGTGAAGTTGCCAGCAGATAAAGCAGTGGTCATTTCTCTGCGAAAGTAGCTGTACACAATGTCGTACTCTGCTGCAGGCACGTTTACATCGTACTGATAGAAACTATCGAACACTCGAACAGTTTGATCAATGTTATAGTTGGTATTGTTTATACTTGACATAACAATTAGTTAGTTGGAGGTGTTTTGGAAGTTGGAAAAAATCTACCAGCGTTGTTCTTGATTCCGCCAGTGATCGCAGCAGTTCCTATTGCAGCCGCTTCGCTCTTTGCAATGGATCTAAGATCTACACCTTTAAATGTGTTGTTTGCTGTTAGTGCTTTTTGTGTAGCACCTAGCAAGCCAACAAGTCCGCCGCTTTGTAGGTCTTGTAATATGCCGCCACCTGCGTCCAGCAACCCACCTTGACCAAACACTGTACTTGTGCTACCCGGGCGTGATAGTGAGCTTGGCGTAGTGTCGTAGTGACCAGGATCAGCAAAGCCTTGAACATTGGTATCTGGACGTTGGCTTCCAATTGCACCTGTGTAATACTTGACAGTTTCATAATTAATTGTCATAGTATTTTGCATAATGCCACCGCCTTCGCTGTAGTCATAAGTGTCGTGATTCCAGCTGGTGATCAGCGGGTTAATCAGCACGTACTCAGCAAATTTGTGCTGGTCCATACCGTAAATTCTAATGTCACGAAAGAATGGAGGCTTGCCTGTATCGCCGCCCACTGTGCGAGTACTAGTGGCATCACGGAATGATTCACCAATATAGCCCCAGTCGTTGACTTGTCGATCGTCTGAATAGATGTCCCGACTGTTGTAGTCAAACCCAGTTTGTGCATTTTGGCTTTCGCCAGCACTGCCATTGGTGTTATTAGGAGAAAGATACTTTTGTGATGGATCTTTATAATAGTAGCTAAAGTAGTTGTACCAAAGATTGCGTACTACATCGCCACCGTCATCGTGGAAAGTTAGACTGACAGGCTGATAGTCAATCTTGGTTTGAATCACACGTTTACGATTGTACTGATTTAGTGTTTCAGTTTGAATATTAAACTTGGGCAAATCCACAGTTTTTACCACGTAGCTGAGACTAGACACATCACCTGCTGTGACAAATTTATTCAGTGAAGGAATCTGTGTGTTGAGTGTAAAGCTAACATGAAAAAGAAACTTAAAGCGAGGTTTAAGTTCGTATTGATTGGCCGTAAAGGTTTTACTTGCGTGAGTATAGTCACGCAAGTAATTTACATTAGTAAAACCTTTAAGGAAGTCTTGACCGAAGTTTGACATCAGCTAGCCCTAGTTAGCCAGCACCTGTTACTACGTCGCCTACTGTACGACCAATTTCTGTACCAACACCTGAACCGTTAGGAGTCTGGTTTGCATTGTCGTAAGCAATGGTCATTTCTACAGTAACAGCTTCGTTTGAACCGTAGTTCAAATCGCCGTAGTTTGCACCTTTGAGGTAGCAACCGTACAGTGACCATGTTTCTAGAACCACTGGCTCGCTTGCGCCGTTGCCACCGTCTAAAATTTCAATACGTGTTGTGAACTTGTAGTCAATGCCGGAAGCAGCACTGGCCATTTCTAAAAAGTCCATTTGCTTTTGCAACTGTTCGCCAATTAATCGAGCAACTTCGCCTGACGCATCGTCGCGCACTGAGCAAGTAATATCTGCCCAGCTGTGACGACCAGCCAACTTCAGCGTTGAGTTGTAGACCGGCAATGCGATTTCTTCAAAGCTCAAGTTAGGACGTGTGACGCTAACAACTTGTTTAGTAAGTTCAGTAGTGGGCTTAGACACTCCAAGGTTTTCAAAGAAAACCCTGAATCGGTATTTTAGTTTGGGCATTAACAAGCCCTGGATGCCGCCTTCTGCTGCGCTTCCAACTGGGACTGTCATACGCTGTAATGATGAAACTGCCATTTTGTATATCTCCTATATGTTTATTTACCTAAACTGGAGGGGGACAAAATCCCCCTCTGTTTCAGTTAGGCAGCAGTACCTGAAATCTCACCAGTGTTCTTAATACGCAACGGAATGTAGATAAATTCCACTGCTTTAACTGGCTCAATAGCAACATCAACGTATAGTTCATTACGATCAATACGTGCTGGTGTGTTGTTGCTGGTGTCGCAAACGACCAAGTAGTCGTAGATTGCTCGCTTGGCTATCAAGTCAATCATCAAACTGTTGATCACGTTGGTGATCTCGTTGCGAGTGATTTCATCATTAGGTTCAAACAAGAACAGTTTACCAACTTCTTCAAGTCTGCCGCGCAGGAATGCAACCAAACGTGCTACGTTGATACGATCTAGCGCAGTTGTTGTGGCTGTTGTGGTCTTGTTACCAAAGTTTACAATACCAATTCCTGGGATAAACGTAATTGGGTTAACATTGCGCTCGTACAGGATGTCACGTACTGACTGACTTACGCCAATCTGCTGGAACTCACCTGTAGCTGCATTAATGTAACCAATTGAAGTAGCGTTGTCAACTACACCACGGCGTGTGCCGGCTGGCGCTAGCCATGGGTAGCTTACAGCATCGCTGCGCAGAATTGTACGTACCATCATGTGGCTTGGTGGTTGCACCACAGTGTTACCACCTAGGTCAGTTGTTGTACAACTTGGGTAGAATGCAGCAGCATAGTTACTGGTTGCATTGTTTCCGTCTTCAGCTGTCAGACCCAAACCATTGTTGTTGGTAGCCCACTCAACCAAGCTGTTGCCATCGCTGGACAAACGCATTGGAGTATCTGCTACTACGAACAATGTGTTGTTGCGCTCGTTGCTGAGTGCAATCATGTTAGTGGTCAGTTCAGGGTAACCAGGTGCAGCAATAATATTAAAACCATTTTGCTCTTCACGTGCAGCAATGCTGGTGTCAATAGCTGACTTCATAGCTCGCACAATCAGCTGACGCTGTGCAAGACGTCCGCTCCACATCGCACCGTCGCTACGGTTACCGCTGGCAGTTAGCCATGTGCTCTTCTGTGTTGGCAATGTGTCATCAGGGTAGTCAGTTGCGTTAAAGTAGTTTGACTGGAAGCTCTTAACATTGTAACCGCTGCGGCGTGTGTTGAACAACAACATACCTTGTGGATACAAGTCAGGATTTGGTGCATCAATGTCCAAGTAATCACTAACCAACAGGCTTGCAATAGTTGGGAAATTGCCGGCTACAGGATCTGTAGTGCCGTTTCCTGCCCAACGTGCATCAGCAAACAAGATACCGCTTTGTGTAACTTGGTCTGTAGTGTCAACTTCTACCCATTGCGCAACACTGCTTACACTTGCCCAACGATACAGTTTGGGATAGTTTTCTAAGTCACTGGTGTCAATCCACAAATCGCCTAGCGCAAGTGGTGATTCAGCTGTGTCGTTTTGTGTTGTTGGTGCTGCTGCAGCAACAATAGGACCGCTGGCATTGGTCAATGTCAGATCAAAACCACGAACATCATTAGTGACGTTCTGGTAACCTTGCCATGTTCCGTTGTCTTGGATCATGATGTCGGCATCGCTTACTGAACTGTAGTACCACAAGCGTCCAGTTGCAGGATCTTGATCAGGCTCAACTGCGCTTGCTGTGTAACTAAACAATGGTTTAGTTACCCAGTTGCTAAGAACCAACGCACCGTCAACTAGTGATGACTCACGAATTTTGTCGTTAGCTGTGGTAAAACCAGCAACACTAAGTGGAGTTCCAGTTATGTTGGCTAGGCCAATACTGCCGCCAAAACTGTCAACTAGCACTATGTTGCCTGCAGAGTTAAGTCTAGCAGAAACACCTATAATATTTGCTGAACTAACAGCGTTGATAAAGTCAGCTGCTGTGCCTGTTCCTCCAATGGTTGCAATAACAGTTGGTTGCAGTGTAGAAGTTCCTACAGCAGTTGATGCAATTGCAAATTGGTTTCCAACTGTAAACGGTGTTCCTGTGCTTACTACAGTAGATCCTGGTGCTTCGGTTGCACCTAGTGCAATTCTTTCAATAATCAGGAAAGACATAGTAGGAAACAAAGGAGTATTGTAACCAACAGAGTTGTACAGTGCGTATGTGCTGCCTACCGGTATGTTTCTGCCGCCAGTTGTGGGGTCAAGTGCAAAGTTTGCAAAGTTATCGCCTTCGTATGAAGGGCAGTTTTGCTCAACAAATGTGGCCAATGTAGCGTCGTAAACATTAACACTGATGTCCAAACCGTTATTGGCTGTGCTTAGGTTTTGCCAGATAGAACCTGATGGACGACCGCCTTCAGTGTCAGTAGTTCTCCAACGCGGTTGTTGGTAGCTGTAACCTGGGAAATAATCAGGAGCAGCATATTCTCTTGTGGTAATGCCCAGTGCTGATAATAGGGTTGCGCCGCCTGCAGGTCCAGGAATAATAGAAATAATACCGTTGCCGCTGAGTGTACTACCGTCGTTTGTTGCAGTAGAGTCAGCAAAGATGTTTAACTGACCTGATATAACACTTGCAGATACACCAGTAATAGAAGCGCTGTTGATTGCGTCCGATAGACCCGACAGTGTGTTGCTAGGTGAATCTGGCACTGTAACTAGGTTACCATTGATAAACATGTTGTTACTAGCGGTTAGTACAGTAGGCGCATTTACTCCAACAACAGTTGGCCATGAAGTTTTCCAGTCGTCGCTGCCTACTTGCACCCATAAATTAGAACTGTTTTTGTAGTAGCCAAACACGTTGGTGCCAATCAAAGTGATTGCGTAGTCGCCAATGCTACCAATTGTTTCCAATGGTGTGTTGTCTGCCACAAGGTCTGTGCCGTCGCCGCTTACTACTTCTGCAGTGTCTGTAACAACCAATGGTACTTTGTTAGTAAATGCACTAGTTGTTTGGTTCCACTCAACAATACCCCAAGTTGATGTTGTAGTGTCTACCCAGTAAGAGCCGCTGTCTGGAGCGCCAGTTGGGCGACTCAAACTAGCAGTTAGTTCTGTTAAGTCTACATCGGCACGCTGAATGTACGCACGATTAGTAACACCCAGTGCTGAGTAAGCAGCCAATAGTCCGTACTCGTTGAGTTCGTAACCGTTGATTGGTGTTCCAGTTGTGGTGTTGTAGAAGAATGGCACACCAAAAGTTGCTGCCAAATCACGCTGACTGGTGATGAGATAAGTTTTGTTAGCATTAGCGGCAGTTGTACCTGCTGCTACTGTTAAGCCGTCAGCGCTTACTTTGTTTTGTGCCGTTGCAACAATAAAGTAAGGTACTGTGTTGACTGCAGAAGGGATGTATTGACTCTCGTCAATGACTGTTACTTCTACGCCGGGTGATACTAAAGCCATAGTGATTTCCTTTTCAAGTTGTAGATATTTATAGGTATTTGGTAAAAACGGCGTTCTACACAACCCTTTGCAAAGGTCCTTGCAATAAATATCAGTATGAAAAGACCTGTTTGCCCTGTTTGCCAACAAAGACCATGTGCTATAAACTACAAACGTGGCGATACAGTCCACTATCGATCAAGATGTGAAAACTGCATTAGAAAAAACAAAGGATTGCCCAAGCGTGTGTCATCCTGGGCAGCAGGTGGCTACAAGAAAAAAATGGTGTGTGAACGATGTGGGTTCAGAGCCAGGTATTCAGCACAGATGCTGGTGTATCATATGGACGGCAGGCTAAACAATGCCGAACATAAGAATCTCAAATCAGTTTGCAAAAACTGCGAAGTCGACTTGTCAAAAAGTGACCTTCCTTGGAAACGTGGCGACTTAGAAGCTGATGTCTAGATCAACTACGCAGCAAGTAATCAGCTAGATCGTTAACACTGCGTCTTAGATTGTCTAGTGTGCTGTTGTTGTCAATCACATAATCTGCCATCCAGATATCCAAATTCATGCTGCTACGATCTTCCAGTGGTAGATGATCTGATCTATCAACCCAGATGCAATAGTCAAATACTCCAGTGTTGCGCATAGCATGGAATTCAGCTTTGTTACGCAGTCCGCAGTAGATATGATTTTCTTTGAATATTTCTCGACCAAGCCTGGCATAATCATCTTTGCAGTAGTCGTGAATCATATCAAACCACTCTGTCCTGTGATTGTGCCTATCTTCATAACACTGGGCATATGAGTTATATCCGTACTTGTCTCTAAGAGCCAGATAGATAAAGCGCTCGGCACAAAAATCCGAGCTGGACCTAAATACGAACTGATATTGATCTCGCAGTAGTTCACACACAGTATCTTTGCCGTGGCGTCCGTGTCCAATAACCAGTAACTTAGGTAAACTCATACTAACTCTTTGATGTTTAATAATTCTAAAGAATCATGCAGCAGATCAATCTGTCTACGGCAGTCCTCTAACGCATGGTGGCTTGCTGGGTACTTGTTCAAGTTTGGGCACAGCCCGTACACTGTTCTAGCATCTCGCACCAGGTAGTACTGCCACGGTAATGCCAATCCAAAACTTTTGTAAGCATGTTCTAGAATGTTCATGTCAAACGTGGGACCGTTTGCCCAGATGCGCTTGCTGTGCCAGATTAACTTACCTAGTTCTTCTAGTGATTGTTTTAGGGGGATTCGATCTTGTTCAGCAAATGCTTCTTCTCGTGCAGCAGTAGGCTGATTGGCCCACCAGTCAATTGTGCCTTGCTCAATGTTACGATCAGGCTGACTTTCAATGTCAATTCGAGCATAGTATTGCTGTGGATTATAGCCGCGCACAAACGGGTCAAAACTCTGCGCTGCAATTGTTAAAATACAGGCTTCAGGACCTGTTCCTACTGTTTCAATATCAATCATTAAATCTGCCATAAATGTATTATAGCAGATCTAGCGCACACAGTCTATCGGTATTTGTTCAGTTTTGCAGCCAGTTTTGCCGCTGGATTTAAACGTTTGGTACGCTTGGTTTTACGAGCTTGACGTACTTTGGTGTTAGCACGGGTCAACTTCATATTGGATGACTTTTTTCTATCTAGACTAGCAGAGCACTGGTTAGGGTCTGCTACCACACGCCCTTGTCTGGGTCCGGCTTCGCAGCGCCACTTTAAACTGAGCTTGCCAGTTTTGGCATTGCGCTTAAACACTCTGCGGTGCTCGGTTATGAATTCGCTAGCTCTCATTATCCTATTACCCAGGTTAGTGGCTGTGAGCCGTCTACATACATCTTAAGTTGTTCAACCAACGCATCCATTGAGGCTTGTCCTTCTGCTTTCATTGCAGAACCGTTAAGTGTACCGCCGCCTTGTGGTCCGGCAATAGTTGAGAACTTTTCTCTTGCTTCACCAATGATCAGCTTGACGTTGGCTACCATAAAGTCTCGGATCCATTGGCTGATTTGATAGTCTTGCAACAGTTGAATTTCAGGCTTGAGCTGCCAGGTCCATAACAGTACATTCTCGCCGTCGTTCTTGGGATCGCGCACTAACTGCAGTTTCTTGGTCACAGGGTTCCAAGTGTAGTTTATAAATCCACCAAACATTCTAGCTGCTAGTTCCACGTACTGACTGTAGAAATCGTATGTGGCAAGTCCACCTGCTTGGTTGAAGTTCATCAAGTACACGTTGATACTGGCCTGTGCAAACGGATCAAAGTTGCTAGCAAACGGGCCAGTTGCATCACCAAATGTTCTGCGGAAAATTTGCCTCACTTGCACAACTTCTTGTGGTAGAGTGTAGATATTAACGTCACGGATCATTTCCATAAAGATATATGCTTCTTCATAGGCATTTTGTGCACGTTGGCGATAGGTACCCATAGTGCGCTGATATGCTGCTTCGTAGTGTGCAGGATCAGTTTCAAGATCAATAATTTGGTCACCTAATTGAAGTTTGACATATTCTATTAGATTTTGCTTCAATTGTGGCAGTGTGTTTTCACTCATAAGGAACTCCGTTCCTTATATTTATTGAATTTTTTCTATTGCAGTTGGTAACCAATTAACAAAATCCGCAGGCCATGCTTGTTTCATTTGCTGCAAAATTTGTTGATTGTGCTGCGCAGCCTGCTGACATCGTTGCAGTATTACTGATTCACTAAGTGACTGCAAAGACTGTTGCACCTTTACGCTGTGCTGCACATAGTTGCTGGCTTTGTGTTCGTTATGCAAGTGTGTGTCGTACAAATGGTCTACTAGATCACTTATTATATCAAAGCCAAGTGTTTGCAAATATTTCACAGCACCTTGTGCAGAAAACACTGTCCAAGGTGCAGGAGTTACTAGTGCTCTGAATATTTTTTCACTGAATGCAATAGACGCATCTCCTGCATAAGTTTCAACTACCAGATTCAACTGTGACGACACATGTGCTTGCTCTACTGTTAGCTGATGATTTCTTAGTGGAACTGTTGCTACCAACTGGTCAAAGTAGTCAACATAGCCTGTGTGATAATGTGGCAATTGTTGCCAACAACGATCAACATTTTGCGCTATATCCTGTGTAGTCTGGTTAGCATTGTATAGTTCCCAGCCGTTAAAATTTATATAATCGTGTGCAAGATTTTGCTCAATTGATCCTGAATGTTTTATCAATTCTAACATCAGTTGCAGTCGCTGCGGGTCTAATCGATTGGCTGAAAAATGAAATCTTGCCCGTGTGCCCACAGGTTGTTGAATGTTAGGAGTATAACTAAACACTCCAAAATAACTAACTGGCAATTGACACACTTGATATTGTGTATGCAAAGGCATGTGATTGTCAGTAAACACAACAGTATCAGTATCAAACCACTCTGCTGGCGGTTGGCTAAAATCTTTTCTGCATACTCCAAAGTCATCAGACAAGCACACAATAACTTTTTTGTGTCCGCGTTGCCAGCTTCGGTTGGTTGAATCTGTTCGAGTGTATCCCAGCATAGTCAACCAACTAGTAAACACATTAGCCACAGCATGTTCGTGCAGCATGCAGTTGCTGGACTGGAATATTTCTCCTTGTTGTGTCTGATAAAACAACTCGTCAAAGATCACTTGGATCCTTTTCTAACAGGATATATCTTGTGTATGTTGTGAGTTTCAGGACAAAATTTGCATTGAGGTATAGCTTGATCTAGTTTGTCAAAGAATTCTGCATGGAACTGGTCAAAGTTATCCATACCCAATGACTGGTATGAATTCAACAGTGCCCGATCAGTTTCAGAAACTTCCAACGTGTGCTGCTGATCAAACTCGGGCATCAGTGCCACTGGTCCGCATTTATACAGTCGTCCTCGAATGAAATGGTAGCTTTTGAATTTTGCAAAAGCGCAGTTCTGATGTGCAGTTTCTGGGTTGCTGTTGTATAATCTAAGTCTCAGAATCTGAGACTGTTGGGCAAGGTTAAGTGACTTGAATGATTTTCCTTGGCTGCTGATTGTGTGCACAGGTGTCAGTGCAGAATTTCCAAAATGATCCACAATATAAACATTAACTATTATGCCATTGGCGTCAACGAATTTCCAGTCTGAATCCCAGTTATTTTCAGTATGTCCTTTGGAAAAGATATCAACCGGGCCTTGCAAAAAGTCCAGGATGTCAGCATGCAGTTGACCAGACTGATCTGCATTATGTAGGCTTACACCTATGTGATTCATGGGCTGTGTAGCACAGGATTGATATAAGAATTTTTCGTACAGATGCTTAGACTGTGCAAAACGGGTGCCGTTAGTTAGTACCTGGACTTCAATGCCAAATAGATTGTTGATACCTTGAATCCAATCACATAAGGTGGGATTAAGAAAAGGCTCGCCGCCCATGATAGTTGCGGCGTTTAGTTTAACCAGCTTGCTCCATTGTGTGTAATCAGATTCATAATCGTCCCAGCGTTGCCAGCCACGGAAGTTGTGATTATTAAATCTGTTACAGTTGTTGCAGGTTAAATTGCAAACATTGGTAATATAAAAGTCGACTTTGTTAGAGATGCTGTGCATCTCTATACTTAGTTTACCAAGTTTTAAGTATTACTAAGTTTTCAGTGCCGCGTCCGTTGAACATTGTTTCTGTAGTGGTCAAGTCTTTGAATATTTTTCGAGCTGCCGGTTTACCTGCAGACTGTATTGCCTTGACTAGTTCAGCAGGTTTGCGCACGGTCTTTTGTTGTGTTTCGCTAGTCTCAAATCCAATCAATGTATTGTTCTTAACAGTGAACACTTTAGCATACTCGTTAGCTACAACATGTATCAACTTGCGTTTTTTAGTATCATACAGCCATGCTTCTGTTTTATCCACAAGACTTGATGCTGGCAAGCTCTTGAGTTTGAGTTCTGGAAACTCAATCATTATCTTGAACTTGACTGCACGTTTCTCTGGTGACACTAATTTGACCTGACGCGGCTTGCGCTCTACCTTCTTGATCTGCACGTATGCACCGCAATCGTTTATTACTGCTTCACAAAATTTCACAGCACTACGTAACTGAATCTTGCTGAGATGTTGATAACCTTCTGCCAATTGCCCATCTTTACCTGCTACTGCGTCTTGGAATTCAATTAACCTTATTTTCCAGGTGTCTGACAGCATACTGATCATTTGCGGAGCCACATTCATACTACGAATCAGAGACACTGGCTTGTAGTCTGCTGACATTTTTGCGCCAGTGGTCATAAAGTCGTCAAACAAACCTTCCATTTCGCCTGCACACTCAACTACTTTATCACGCAGTCTATCCTGAATAGTTATCTTGGGTGCTTTAGACTCATCAACATACTCAGGTGCTGTTTGTTGTTTTACTGATAGTATTTGTGTCAGCATTGTGTCCAGCTTAGATTGCTCATGCTCGTTCAATTTCAAGCCAACTTGGCTCATGCGGCACAACCATGCTGTGGTCAAACGTATGGCTGAATCAGGCACGCCTTTGAGCAAGCGAACATCTGCTTTGCGACTGTTGGCTTCTAGATAACTCACAATCATGTCGCGACCATCTTTTTTGCCGTAAAAGTAATTGTACCAGCTGAATGCTCTGCTCATCCGGCCTACCCGATTTGTGTCTGTTGGCTGAGTTTGCCAGTCAGGTTCGTTGCCTAAGACTTTGGTGTCGGGGCTACGTGGATTTAACATTTTTACTTGAGCAGTAGATATCATAGGTGTCCTTAAACTTATACTGTAATTATAGCACAACTAGGATTTAAGGTCAAGTTTCATCATCAGGGTCAAATAATGTTACGCTAAATACTCTACTATGCCTAGACTCAGCTTATATAGACCAAACCGCACTCGAGATTACCAATTTATGGATCGCACTATCAGTGAAATGTACACTGTGGGCGGATTGGATATTTTTGTACACAAATATTTAGGCCCACAAACAGGTGGTGAAGATTCAGCAACATCTGGCAACTACGATGCTACTCAACCCAGATATGATACTCTTGACCCATTGAACATACAAGACTTGCTGTTGCTGGAAAACCGAGATCGAATCTACGATCAGGACATTTATGTCATGCGCGGTGTATACCAGACACAAGACGTAGATTTTGATCTGAGTCAATTTGGCTTGTTCCTTAATAACGACACCCTGTTCATTACGTTCCACTACAACGACATGATTAATTTGTTCGGGCGCAAGCTCATGAACGGCGACGTACTTGAAGTTCCCAACCTTAAAGATTATAATCCACTCAATCAAGAAATACCTGTTCCGTTACCCAAGTACTAC
>Ga0222629_1000433_pt1 | contig 13861 bp, 10 predicted proteins | sample AntAcemetagenom1_FD_179847 | JGI IMG/M metagenome (GOLD analysis project Ga0222629, IMG submission 179847) | Saline water microbial communities from Ace Lake, Antarctica - #1 | ecosystem: Environmental > Aquatic > Non-marine Saline and Alkaline > Saline | place: Antarctica: Ace Lake | collected... | reverse complement strand
CATATGCTGGGGACCAAAGAAAAAAATCCCGAGACTGGTGCGGGAAAATTAGAGGAGCATTAAATCTTTTCGGAAACTACATGCTCGGCAGGTGTAAAAGAAATGGAAACGAGCACAAAAACATAAAATCAAGACGAAAAGGACCCATTTTCGCCTAATTCCCTTGTATTTGTTCGAAAACCGGATAATAATTAGGTAATACCACAAACATTGGTATTATGTAGCTAAACTTCACACAAATGCCTGAAACAATCGTCTTTGACGAAATAAACAAACCTAGCACATCCAAAAAGAAGGAAATTGTCGACTTCTTATTTGATCACCTTGAACAATACGGAGACCCCAAAGAAGACATTGGCAAAGCAATTGATTACGCTGTGAAAGCCCATACCTCCTTCGGCGGTTTTACTTTGGTTCTTCAAGATCATGACGAAATTAGAGGAGTAGTGGTCATGAACCAAACAGGAATGGGAGGCTACATTCCTGAAAACATCCTGGTCTACATTGCCACGCACAAAGACCACCGAGGCACCGGGCTAGGGAAAAAACTGATGTCCAAAGCCATCGAAGTTTCAAAGGGCGACATCGCACTTCACGTTGAAGCAAATAATCCAGCCCAACACCTTTACAGTAAACTTGGTTTTACGAATCCGTATTTAGAAATGCGATTGAAGAAATAAAGTAGATATGCACTTTATAGATTTATCAATTTTTATATTCTACCTCATCTTCATGCTCGGAGTGGGCTTCTATTTCCTGCGGAAAAATAAATCTAAAGAAGATTATTTTGTTGGTGGGAGATCGATGTCAGCAGGGCACATTGGCCTTTCAGTTGTTGCCACTGACGTAGGTGGAGGGTTTTCGATTGGACTTGGCGGACTTGGTTTTGCCATGGGACTGTCAGGCAGTTGGATGTTATTTACTGGACTGCTTGGTGCATGGCTAAGCGCGGTATTTCTGATTCCGAAGGTGTATCCTCTTGCTAAAAAACACAACTTCTTGACCTTCCCACAAACGCTTTCCTTCCATTATAACAAGAAAGTAGCGTTGGTAGCAGGAATCATTTCATTCATTGGCTATGTAGGTTTTACGAGTTCGCAAATCCTTGCAGGGGCGAAATTGGCCTCAGCAACTTTCCCCGTGCTGACCATTAATAATGCTGCTCTCCTTATGGGAGTTATTGCGGTTGTGTACACTGTGATTGGTGGAATCAAGGCTGTAATATACACTGACACCATACAGTGGTTGATTTTAATGATTGGTCTTATCTTCATCGGCCTCCCCATTGCTTTTTATGAAATTGGAGGATGGGAAGGCTTGCAACAGGCCGTTCCTCCTGAATTCCTGTCTTTAGGAAATTTCAGATTCATTCAACTTTTCAATTGGCTCATCACCATTGTCCCTATTTGGTTTGTTGGAATGACTTTGTACCAGCGAATTTATGCCTGTAAAGATGAGCAGACGGCGAAAAAAGCATGGAAAATTGCTGGACTTTTTGAATGGCCCGTAATGGCCTTCATGGGAGTCGCTCTAGGATTGTTCGCACGTGTTGCTTTTGAGCAAGGCATGTTCACTGAACTGGGTTATGCTGCAAATAGCCAGATGGATGCAGAGCTAGGATTGCCATTGCTTTTAAGGTCTATTCTTCCTATCGGACTAATGGGCCTTATGATGTCGGCCTATTTCTCTGCCATCATGTCAACAGCAGATAGTTGTTTAATGGCTGCCAGCGGAAACCTGATAACCGATGTATTAGATTACTTTAGCCCCACCAAAGAAACCCACGCAATCAAGAAGTCGCAATTGATTACCCTTGCCATTGGCGCAGTGGCAATTGCACTGGCAACAATCATGACAAGCGTGCTTGATTTGATGCTCTACTCCTATGCCTTTATGGTCTCTGGCCTGCTCATTCCTGTACTGGGAACCTTAGTTTATAAAAACCCGCATCCCAATGCTGCTTTGTTATCAATGATCATAGGGGGAACAACAACGTTAGTGCTCATTTTTGCCGATCTAAAACTGCCCCTCGGTTTAGATGCCAATTTCTTTGGAATAAGTCTTTCTTTCATCCCATTTTTATTTACCGATCTAAAACTGCCCCTCGGTTTAGATGCCAATTTCTTTGGGATAAGTCTTTCTTTCATCACATTTTTAATCGTCCAAAACACGACAAAAACCAATGCCAAACGACAAACTGCTTGAACAGCTTAAAGTCATCCGAAGAACGCTTCATGCGCATCCTGAAGTTTCAGAATGTGAATTTGAAACACAACAGCGCATCCTTGATTACCTTTCAAAAAACACAACTGCGCGTGCAAAAAAAGTGGGGTTTACCGGTGTTATTGCTGAATTTAAAGGAGTTGATGAAGGATTAACAGTGATGATTCGAGGTGATATTGATGCGCTTCCAATTGCCGAGGTCAATACATTTGAATACAAATCAACTAGGGAAGGTGTTTCTCATAAATGCGGACATGACGGACACACCACTATTCTACTCGGATTGGCGCAAGTGTTGAGTGAGCGGCCCCTTGACAAAGGAAAAGTGCTCTTGCTCTTTCAACCGGCTGAAGAAAATGGAATGGGCGCTCAGGCCGTGCTAAATGATGATGAATTCAATAAAGAACAAATTGACTACGTATTTGCCCTGCACAATTTGCCCGGCTACCCTATGCATGAAATTGTTGTGAAGCAAAATGAGTTCACCGCCAATGTCAAGAGCATCATTTTAAAAATGACTGGTAAAACTGCTCATGCTGCCGAACCTGAACAAGGGTTTAATCCGAGCATGGCCATCTCTGAGCTGTTCGCCTTTGCAAATGAAACAACATTTAATAAGCCTGCTGACCCGAACTTCTTTCTCATGACACCTGTTTATTCAACCATGGGTGATTTGGCTTATGGAATTTCTGCTGGATATGGTGAAGTGCATTTTACCATTAGAAGCTGGTCAACAGATCTGATGGAAAAACGTAGCAAAGAAATTAGTGCGTTCATGGAATCTACTTGTGAACGCTACCAGCTTGCTGCAGACATTTCATGGACTCAGGTATTCGCTGCGAATGTGAATAATTCTGCTGCCCTTGAATACGTGAAAGCCGCTGCCAATAAAAGTGATTTTGTACTCACAGAACGACCTTACCCGTTTCGATGGGGTGAAGATTTTGGACTTTTTACTCAAAAGTACAAAGGGGCCATGTTTGGCCTAGGAGCTGGCACTTCCACTCCTGCCCTGCACAATCCAGATTATGATTATCCTGATGAAATCACCAAAACTGGAATCACCCTTTTTCACAACATCATCCAACAAATTCTATAAGCCTTGTTTCAAACCTCCTACATCGAATTATCTGAATCTGCTATTAAGCAAAACATTGAATTCATTCATGACTTTTTGGGCGAAAACGTTATTTTTTCGTCCGTTGTAAAGGGCAATGCATACGGACATGGCATTGAACATTACTGTCCCATAGCATACAAGTATGGTGTCAAACATTTCAGTGTATTCAGTGCACAAGAAGCCTGGGAAGTTTCTCAAACACTGCCGAACCATGATTATACTTTAATGATCATGGGCCAAATTGAAAATGAGGAGTTGGCTTGGGCCATAGAAAACGAAGTAGAGTTTTATGTTTTTGAACAAGATCGCTTGGATGCCGCAATTGCCACGGCTAAAAAGATTGGAAAAAAGGCTTTGATTCATGTTGAGCTCGAAACAGGAATGAACCGAACCGGTGTTCCCCAGAAAGAAATTACTAGCACCTTTCAGAAAATAGAAGCCAATCTAGAGTGGCTAGAAACCAAAGGCGTCTGCACACATTTTGCGGGTGCGGAAAGCATTGCAAACTATAAACGAATCAAGGACCAATTCAGTCGTTTCAAACGCAATCAAACGCGCATCAATAATTACCCTTGGATGAATGCCAAAAAGCATACAGCTAGTTCCTCAGCTACAATACGGTACCCGAATACCCAATTGGATTTAGTGCGCATCGGTATTCTGCAATACGGTTATTTCCCTACAGAAGAAATCTTGGTGCATTACCTCGCAAAAAAGAAAATTAGCGAAAACCCATTAAAGCGTATTATCAGTTGGAAGACACGTGTTATGGATGTCAAGACCGTCAACCCTGGCGAGTTTGTAGGCTATGGCATGTCCTATTTTACCAATCGGAAAACTCAAATTGCCTTGTTGCCTGTTGGCTATTCCTTTGGCTATAGCAGGTCTTTGAGCAATCAGGGTAAAGTACTCATACACGGCAAAAGATTAGACGTCATTGGCACCGTTAACATGAGTATGCTTGCTGTTAACATAACAGGAGTTGATGGCATTGAGAAGGGAGACGAAGCAGTATTGATCGGCAAGCAAGGTGATACTGAAAATACCGTATCATCTTTTAGTGACTTCAGCCACCTCATCAATTATGAATTACTTACACGCCTACCAAAAGATATTCCTAGAATCATAACAACCTAATTATGGCAGAGCTAATTATACAAACCGAAAAGATCAAGAACAACATCAAGTTTTTGAGTAACTATTTCGCGCAGCACAACATTGAATGGAGTTTGATCACCAAAGTGTTTTCTGGCGACAAGGAATTTTTGAAGAAAATACTCACCGATGATGTGATAGAAAAAATTAATACCGTAGGTGATTCAAGACTGACCAGTCTGAAAAACCTCAAAGAGTTGAATCCGAAAATGAGAACCATATACATCAAACCGCCTGCTAAAGTTTATGCAGACGACTTGGTGAAATATGCAGACATTTCATTGAACAGCTCCTTTTCGACCATAAAAGCATTGAACGCAGCCGCAAAAAAGGCGGGTAAAACCCATCAAATCATCATTATGATTGAGTTGGGAGAACTGAGAGAAGGCGTTAAACGCTCAGACATCATGGATTTTTATGAAACAGTCTTCGATCTATCCAACATAGAGGTGATCGGAATCGGCTCCAACTTGGGATGCATGTATGGCGTTGAGCCTTCCTATGATAAACTGCTTCAGCTTACCCTATACAAGGAGTTGATCTCGGCAAAATTCAACAAAGAACTCAAGTTTATTTCTGGCGGAACCTCCATTACCCTGCCTTTGATTGAATCAGGCATAATCCCCAAGGAAATCAACCATTTTCGAATTGGTGAAGCCGCCTTTTTCGGACTCACTCCTCTCACGAATGAACCGTTCAAAGAGCTCTCTGTTGACACCTTCGAATTTAAAGCCAATATTATTGAATTGGAAGAAAAGGGCTTGGTTCCTGAAGGCATAATCAATGCGGCAAACATTGGACATACTGCATCTTACAGCCAAGAGGACATTGGTGAAACTTCAGTTAAGGCGATTTTAGACTTCGGGATGTTAGATGTAGATAAAGAAGATCTTGAATCCATCGATCCTGACATCGGTTTTGTGGGTATTACTTCTGACATGATTGTGATTGATTTGGGTACAAATCGAACAAAAGAAGGAAAAAAGAAATACAACAGCGGAGATACGCTCCTCTTTAAACCTAACTACATGGCCGTTGCGCGCTTATTAAATTCCAAATTCATTGAGAAAAAATTTGTCTAGGGCGAAGAAGGTTTGTGCCCAAAAAACGCCAGCAACGCTTTCGTAATAACATTGATGTAATTCCAGTGTAGCTTGTTATTCTGAACATGCCCCATGAAAGACCTTTATCTCACGATCTCTCTGCTGCTTTGCTCCTCGCTTTTATCAGCTCAAATAACAGATGAGGTTAGCGCCGCCATTCATTTCAATGGTTCACCTTCAGAAAGCGTCTCTGAGACTCAGCCAAGTGTCAACGACAACTGTACTTTCATAGGGATCGATGAGAGAGTTCCAATGGCGCCATTGAGTTAACGGCTCAGTTAGATTAAAGCGATGCTGCAGTTTTATAGATCAATCGCTTTGGTATATTCACGCAGATTGTTCGAATTCACGCAATATCATGCGTCAATCCGAATAATAGGAATACCTTTGCGCGTTCTTTTGAAATCGACTGGCATGAAGCGCATTAATGAATACAAGAAACTCTTTAAAGTGGAAGGGGAACTTGAGTTAAAAGAACTCAAGACAACTTATAGAAACTTGGTGAAAGAGTGGCATCCTGACAAATTCCAGGATGAAGCGAAGAAAGAAGAGGCTGGCCTTCAAAGTCAGATCATCATTGACGCATATCACTTCCTTGTGAGTATTGCTCCTGAGACCAAAGAAGCACAGCTTACAGAATACGCGAAGACCATTAATGAAGCGAAGATTGCTGATTTCAAGCACAAAGGAATGACGTTGGAAATCAACTTTACTGATGGTACTGCTTATGAGTACTTCGGAGTGAACGCGAAGATATTCAACAAGTTTGTGAACAGCGACAAGCAGCACCGTTTCGCGAAGCGAAGTATCTTCAATTCTTATCTATACCGCAGAGCGAAGCGCGATGCGATTGGGATTTAATCACTCAAATCAATAGAAATTTCAGGGCATTTTTAGAAGGCTAGACCTAACGGACTCACCTTACTTCTAAATGGCTCACCTTACGCCTAACCTCTTGTTTGGGGGAGTAAGTTGTTGTGTGCTGTTGTGGCGCCTCAAGCAGGTGATGTTCTGCTTTCACTGACTAAAATAGTGACTACGCAGGGATCCTCTATTCACAAGAAGAGCCAAACAAGGTCAGAAATAAAATCAGATCAGAGACATTTATTAATCCATCATTGTTGAGATCGCCAGGGCAGTCTCCACAAGGGAAATCATCACATAAGTAGTGATACTCATCAGCATCATTGCACCCATCCCCATCAGAGTCAGGATTGGTTGGACTTATAGTCCCGTCATTCCATTCAAGGCCATCTGTCAGGCCATCTCCATCGGTATCTTGAACCAACGGGTTTGATAAGACTACGTTTACTTCATCACCATCTGTGAGGCCATCATTGTCTGTATCACTCTCATTAGGATCTGTGCCGAAATCCATCAATTCTTCCGCATCTGTCAGGCCGTCTCCGTCCGTGTCTTCACACTCATCTCCAACAGCGTTGTTGTTCCAATCAGCCTGATCAGTATTTGGGATGTCAATACAGTTATCCAATTCATCAATGATGCCGTCTCCATCTGCATCTGCTACATCATAGATAGCAAAGTCAGCTACAACAGGGAAATGATCTGAGGCGGTCATGGTGTCAAATTCCTCGAAACCGTATTGCTGAAGCCTTGTTGCACTCATAATTTCGGTCTGAAGCGTGAATGATTTAACGGCATCCATCACAGCATCTGTATAAACAATGAAGTCTAACCTCCCGGGAGGCCAGTTGCCATCACTGTCATCTCTCCAAGTGTAGGCCATCCTTTTATCAGTTTGCACATTGACTTGATCTTTCAAATCAGTTCCATCCCAATCTAGCGGACCACCAGGCCCATATTCCTCTTCTTGAATAACGTCTCCTGTAACCAGCGTTATGAGCTGCTGGGCATACCCTACAAGATTCAAATCACCCACATAGACCATTGGTGTATTTGGAGGTAGATCTATAATGCCGCCCTCTGACTTGGCATCGAGCATAAACGCACAAAAAGCATCCGCTTGATTTTGTCTTGCTGCGTTATTCCCACAGCATGACCAATGTGCATTCACCAGAAGTAAATCTGTCCCGTATTCAATTGGAAGATCAATGAGGGTCGGGAATTGCCCAGAAATACCCGTCCAGCTATCAATGAACGGCCATTTCGAAGCACCTACGAGATCACCGTTTTTAATGGTGTACCAGCCATCCTCTGTTCCAAGAGGTAGCCATGCGTCAAGAAGACTTTTTACAGTAGAAGCACTCACGCCGTTTGATTCAGAGAAACCGATGACGTCAGGATCTATGACCGAAGTGATGCGCTCGAAATATTCCTGTCGGTTTGCATCGCTCAGCCCATTGCCCAAGGTGTTGTATGCCATAACTCGAATCAGCTCAGGATCTTCTTTAAGTATTTCTGTAGGAATAAGTAGGTCAACAGGGGTTTCGTCAAAAGTGTATTCAAACAGTTGTCCGTTGTTTGGGCAGTTATCTCCGTTTGTCCATTCTTTAAAAGAAATTTTAATCGTTGGCGAAGGAAACAACAAATTGACCCCATCAGGAATAACAGCTCTTCCAATTGCAATTTCAAATTCATCACCTGAAACCGTCGGGCCTGGACGCATTTTAATGTCTGAGAAATTCACTTCAGAAGCCGGTATCACATCATAAAACGCCATTAGGTTAACGAAGCTGATTCCAATCTCAGATCCAAAGCCTGTTTGAACACCGAAGCCCGTTTCGGCATCATTATCAGTATCAATGTACATCATCAAGTTATGCGGGAATGTAGCCTCCGTAAGGTCAATTTCCTGATCCAACTTGATTTTCACAAAGAGGAACTGATCATCGTTCGTCACTTGGAATTCAAGAATATCAATGCCATTAATAGATTCCGAATCATCAGTAAACGTGACAAGGGAAGGGTCCCAATCATCAAAAAAACCATCAATTGTGATTGCAGATGACTGTCCGAAAGTTTGATGGGACCCGAGAATACAGGCGAGAAGAAAAATCAATTGGGTCAGCTGTCTCATAGGAAGTGGTTCACAGGTGAGTAAATATAGCCGAAACTTTCACTTTACCTTTTGAAATGCAAGGTTCATCACTTCACTCTTGAATAGAATTGAAGTTGCATCAGAAAGACCAGATTATGGCATCCGCCGAAAAGTCAGACCCTTTATCTTATTGGCATAACTTTTGATTTATCCTTGTAAAAATAAGCTGTGAAAAAATCACCTCTCTTTCTCGCATTTTTCGCCATTACAGGTCTTGCATCATGCGATGCGATCTGCACAAGTGGTGAACTCGTGGTAAACAACAACTCTTCAGAAACCATCTACATCTATGCCGAAGATGAACTCCTTGGCGGCGTAGACTCCAGTGATCAGAACACATTCAGTGTGAATTCAGGTGAACAGCTTGTTGAAATCGAATCAGGGATTATAGCTCCTACGCTTGAAGTTAGAACCATAGATATTGCAGGTTGCGGGGAAACGGTAATGGATGTAGATTGAATTAGTTCTACCCTGAATGCTAATCCACAGCCATTATTTTCCGATGGTCAAGGTTTTTAACCGTCCATTGATTTAAATAAAGTTGGCAAGTTTTGTCGCTACTCATTCCTTAACTTGGGGGTCACAATCCAGAAAAGCTATGAAACCAATTTTAACCCGCTCGAGCATTCTGCTCATGGTACTGTGTCTCTTTACTGCCCTTCCTGCTGAGGCTCAGAAAAAAGGCAAAAAGAAAAAGAAAGGTGCGCAAACCGAAACACCGAAACCTTCTAAAGACAAAAAGCCATCTGAAATAATAGAGACGTGTGTAGCCTATGAAGGACTGTTTACCATCTACCAAGACAGTGTTACGGGCCAATCTTACATGCAAGTAAAAGAAGATCAACTAGGAAAAGAATACATCTACTTCTCTTTTACTGAAGACGGTTTGCTGGAAGCGGGTCACTTTAGAGGTGCCTATCGCGGGTCCAAAATCATTTCATTTCACAGGCACTTTGATCGCATTGAAATCCACGAAGAGAATACGAGTTATTATTATGATGAAAATTCTGCGCTGGCAAAATCTGCTCACGCGAACATCAACACACCGATCATTGCCAGCGAAAAGATTGAAGCAAAAGACGAAGAGACGGGCGTTATGCTCATCTCTGCTGACAACATCTTCCTCAGTGAAGATTTTCAAATGATCAAACCTCCTTCGAATCCGAAAATACCTGGAATTCTTGGTGGACTTAGCAAAAACAAAACTAAGATTCACGACGTTAAGAGCTACCCTGAGAATACAGACATTACGGTTGACTATGTTTATGACAATAGCAGTCCGCGCAGAGGCGGAAGCGCTGCCGCTACAGATGTTCGTTACATCACTATTCGTTACCAACACAGCATCATTGAAATGCCTAAAAATGATTTCCAAGCCCGTCCAGATGATGAACGCATTGGTTTCTTCATGACGGAGGTAAATGATATGACAACATTCGATAACGCACCTTTCCGCGATATGATTCACCGTTGGAACTTGGTAAAGAAAGATTCAACGGCGGCCCTTTCTGAGCCTGTTGAGCCAATCACTTGGTGGATTGAAAATACCACTCCTGAAGAATTCCGTCCAATCATTAAGGAAGGAGTTGAACGTTGGAACCTCGCCTTTGAAAATGCAGGATTCAAGAATGCTGTAGTTGTTAATATCCAGCCTGACGATGCTGATTGGGATGCGGGCGATATTCGCTACAATGTGCTTCGTTGGACCTCTTCTCCTCAACCTCCCTTTGGTGGATATGGCCCTAGCTTCGTAAACCCAAGAACTGGAGAGATTCTAGGAGCTGATATCATGTTAGAATTTGCTGCCATTCGCGGAAGATTGTTCAGACAAGATGTTTTCCAACTTGCGGGAATGGAAGGCGCAGAAGCTGATTTGACGAAAGAAGACATCATTGCTGATATGCACCGTTGTGATGCAGGAAACGTACTTCACCGCAACATGCTTTTCGGCATGGCTGCAATGAAGGCGATGGACATGGATGTAGCTTCTCAAACAGATTTCGTGAAGCAAACACTACATCGTTTGGTGTTGCATGAAGTTGGACATACATTAGGGATGTCGCACAACATGCGCGCTTCTACCCTTCTTTCAATCGAAGAAATAAAAGATCCAGCCATTGTGGCCGAAAAAGGATTGTGTAACTCTGTGATGGAATATCCAGCCATCAACTTCGCCCTGAATAAAGAAGACCAAACGACTTACTATGACTCTAGCCCGGGCCCATATGACAAGTGGGTCATTGAGTACGGTTATTCTCAAGGTTTGGAAAATGAAGTAGAGGAAGCAGCTCGTCTAGAAGGCATTCTTTCTCGTTCATCTGCCCATGAATTGGCATTCGGAAATGACGCTGACGACATGCGCTCACCCGGAAAAGGAATCAACCCTGACGTGAACATCTACGACTTGAGTTCTGACCCAGTTGCATATGCTGTTGAACGTTGCATGTTGGTGAACAAAGTGATGCCGAAGATCATGGACAAGTACGCTGTTGAAGGCGATAACTACCAGGACCTTTTAACCGCTTACTTCTCTTTGTCTGGCGAATACGCTACGCAGTTGGGTGTGATGACTCGTCAGATTGGAGGTGTTCGTTATGACCGAAGCAAAATAGGCCAAACTGGAGCAACTACTCCGTTGCAGCCTGTTTCTGAAGAGGACCAGCGCGCAGCTATGAAAGCCCTCACAACTTACGCTTTCGCACCGAATGCTTTTTCAACGCCTGAAAATTTGTACAACCATCTATTGGCACAGAGAAGAGGATTCAATCACTTCACAAATTCAGACGATCCGAAAATTCTTGAGCGCATTAAAATGGCACAAGGGAGAACGTTGGCGCACCTTACGCATCCAAATACGATGCGTAGAATTGTGAATAGCTCTGAATATGGCAACACCTATACGTTAGATGAAGTCATGACTGATCTGACCAATGCTATCTTCAAATCTGATGTAAAAAAGAAGGTGAATGCTTCACGTCAGAACCTTCAAATCATGTACACGAAGAAACTAGCGTCTATTGTTGCAGACACAAAGAAGTACGAAGACATTTCAAGAAGCATGGCTTTGTATGAGTTGAATCGTGTGAGAAGGATGATGTCAAGTGCATCTTCTCCTGACACTTTAACACGCGCTCATAGAGATCATGTCAAACTAATTATAGACAACGCACTGGCTGCGAAGTAGGATTTTTTATTCGCAGAAAAAAGGGCCGAGTGAATCTTCACTCGGCCCTTTTTCCACGAGCGACGTATGTTTCCACGAGCTGAGCCGCGCATGATTCCACGAGCTGAGCTCGCGGCTACTACATTCAATCGAGGTAGGTTTTAAATCTCGAGGAAGAATAACCGCATGATCCCACGAGCTGAGCTCGCGGCTACTACATTCAATCGAGGTAGGTTTATTCCTCGTGCGAGAAAATAAGAGCCCCTACTGCTTGTCAATGCTTAAAATAACCGCCGTAATTGGCGTCGTCTTCAAATCTACTTGCAACTCAATTGGATTTCCATTTGAAAAGCGGGCATCAGACAACCCAACAACTTGCTGAAATTTGTTACCAAAAGCTCCATTAGCTTCAGAGATACGGCTATTGAAGTCGTTATAATCAATCGGTTCGCTAGACATTACAATGGCAATGTGGTCCCTGTTTCCAATGTCATCCGTTTCCATTGAATAATCTTTTGGAAACAAGCGTGTTCCAGTGATCCCACAATACGGTGAATGTTTCTCTGTATATGGGAAAAGGACATACGACCTGCCATCTGTATCTTCGCCAAATACATAGATGTAGCACGGAATATCATTCGTGATTTCTACCTTGAAGAGATCACCTTGTCTTACCGGCGAAGAGGTAGAAAACATCCCTGGTGAGCCCCCCTTGAAAGGAATATACCTACCATCATTGAGTTTCAACGCTATTTGAGCATTGAGAACTGTACCTTCCGGGGCATCTGCATTGCCCATTGGATCTATTCCATAAGCTTCGCGAACAAAAAAATCAAAGTCTTTGTAACGTACCCATGCAACTCCTTGCTTCCCCCAATCTTCGCCCCAACTGTTCATGATTTGAAATGAACCGCCTTCTTTGTAATCGTCATAGCCAATAACGCACATGGCGTGTCTGCCAAAACCACTTGCATCATAATCGCTCTTTGAAGGGCACCATGCTTCCGAACCTCTCATATCGTTCATAAACGTACCTCCTACCATCATGCCTATGACAACAGGTGCTCCTTGAGCTAAATGCTGTTTCATCGCAAGCATGTCAATTTTCTTTTCATTGTCAACTTTAGACAAGCGATTGAATCCATGGATTGTAAACTTCCTTCCAGCTTGCTTTTCTAGTGCGTCAGACTTGTGGCTGCAGCTCTGCTCATCGAACTCAAACTGTCTAAAAGGCATGTTCCCATTCTGCGCCATTGTTTTCATGGCATCAGACAGGTAAGATCCTTGACAATTGGTCAGGGCTATTTGGTTGTAGAGGTAACTCAGGCTAAAAGCCACACTGTAAGGGTTTGCAAACGCTTTTCGCGCTTCTAAAATAGTGCGCGCAGCATAATTCGATGCCCAAGCTACGCAAGAACCTTGACCACCTTGGTTGAGTCTTTTAGGCGCATGCTCCAATAAACTGAATTGTTCAGGAAGCGGGTTTTTAATGATGTCTGCCAGTGGTTCAAAAATAGCTGTTGCATCGTATTTCTCAGGAGACATTTCTAAGCCCGTTAAAAAGAGCGTCTTTCTGATTTGGTTCGTGATTCCACCTCCCCCTTCGCTGGAATCTTCAGAAATTAATCCGCCGGCATTGCAGTTCCCTCCGAAGAAATACAAAGCGCCAAAAATGATTCCTAACACGATGAGTAGTTTCGGCTTTTTCAAAAGCAGTGGAAGCAAATAAGCGATGGCGCTATTACCACCGCCACCACCGCCCGAATTGGTGAATTCCCTTCCTGGGTGATTAGCTCGAGGCGACTTCTTTTCAGAGTCTTTGCGCATTCTTAAGGGCATAGCAAGGTGTTTAATTTGGAATTGGAAAGATAGAAATTATGGATGCAAATAGATTTTTTTATGTCCTGTCATTTGACCACCGCAAAGCGGTGCCGTCACTCTTAGTGATTTTGTATCTTCAGTCCGAAAAAAAATTGAAATGAAAATCATTCCGCTAACGCTCTTCCTTCTTATTCAAATTGGGCTGTTCGCTCAAGAAGAGTATCAGGTACATTTACGAGGCAAGATATACTCTGAAC
>Ga0222629_1000427_pt1 | contig 13940 bp, 7 predicted proteins | sample AntAcemetagenom1_FD_179847 | JGI IMG/M metagenome (GOLD analysis project Ga0222629, IMG submission 179847) | Saline water microbial communities from Ace Lake, Antarctica - #1 | ecosystem: Environmental > Aquatic > Non-marine Saline and Alkaline > Saline | place: Antarctica: Ace Lake | collected... | reverse complement strand
AGTAGCGCTTGAATTTCAACTCCCCCAGCAAAAGGAAGCGCATTAAAAGCCTTTTTAATGGCCAAATTGTCTTCTATGTTTAACGGGATACAATTTGTAATATAACTAGAAAGGTCATCATAGTAAAACACGTAAGGAAGATTTTCAGAGACCGTTGATTGGATAGTCATGTGGTTTATTTCTAGTTCCGAAACCTCTGTGTCAATCACTAGATCGAAAGTGAAGTAAAGTGTTTCCCATTCATATTGCGTTGTTGTAACTGCTGAATAAGAGCTTCTTCGGCCATTCACCCCTGGGAAATTGGTCATGTTTTGATTTTCAAGATAAATCTTGAATTCCGTGCCAATTGGCGCATTGCAAAGCAGTTTAACGGACATTGACTTTTGCCCTGTTTCGAAGTCCAATACATTGGCTATTCCATCCAGTGTCAATCGAAGACCTGTGGCTCCTTCGGTTCCTCGGGTATATTTCGCGCAAACAAAACTACTGTTCACATCGTCTGGGAAAGGAACAATGAGCTCATTGTACTCTCCATTGAAGGCTGTCCAATGTGCCTCTCGAATTTCTTCAAAATCGGTGAAAATAGTTTGACACTCCTCACCTGTTTCAACAACCATTGAAACGTTTTCTAAGCAGTTACCATAAGCAATATCAACATCTACAGTGTGAAGGTCACCTGCCCCCCATACTACTTCAATTTCGGTAGTTTCTTGACCTGAAATGATTTCACCATTCAATGCATTCCATGTGTAAGATACGCCTTCAAAGAGGGGAACGTTGTATTTCACGCTTTGCTCAGTTGCTACTACGAATTCTGGACCCACAATAAACGTATCTTCTGCTGTTTGGTAAACCCGCACATAGTCAACTTCCATGGTTTGAGGAAAAGACGTTGAGCCATCAGGATACCCGGGCCAAAAACCTCCCACAGCAATGTTCAAAATGATAAAAAACTCATCATCAAACCTCCACGGGAAGGCACCCAGGTTTGTTGCTGTTTTCACACTGAATAATGCACCGTCAAAGTACCATCTAATTTCTTCTTCACCCCATTCAATTGCATAGGTGTGAAAATTATCTGCTAAAATCGCACCATTCACTTGAGTAGAATTTCCTTGGTATTGATTCAAAGGCCACATTCCGCCGTAGTGAATTGTTCCATGGGTTGTACTCGGGTCGAACCCCACCATCTCCATGATATCAATTTCCCCTGATAGTGGCCAGTTGCCATATGTATTGTCTTCTGCCAGCATCCAGAAAGCGGGCCATATACCTTGTCCTTGAGGCATGCGAATGCGAGATTCAATTCTTCCTGAAGCAAAAGCTTTCTTTCCCCTCGTAAGCATTCTTGCAGAAGTATACTCTGGGTTTCCCCCTTGCTGAAAATTCGCACTAATGACCAAATTCCCATTTTCAAGATATGCATTCTGAGGACTATCAGTGTAATGTTGAAGTTCACCATTTCCCCATCCACAAAGGTTTGGACATCCATCACCAATCTCGAAGGACCAGTTGTTCATGTCTATTTCGGCCCCATCAAATTCATCACTCCATACCAATTGCTCGCACGTATTTTGCGCTTGCAACGACATTGACCCAATGAAAAACATACTTATCAAAGCGTATTTCATTTTACCCAAAATTGTGTTGTTAAATCACCTATTTGAATTACAAACTGTCCTGGTTCTGCGGTCCAATTCATTTCCGCATCTACAAACGCCAAGTCCATTACAGGAATGGAGAAGGTGAATTTCTCTGTCATCCCTGCCTTAATTTCTTTTTTGTCAAAAGCCCTAAGCCTTTTAACAGAAGGTGTAATTGAAGCCACCAAATCTGAAATAAATACTGAAACTATTTCTTTCCCATCCCTATTTGATTTGTTTAAAACATTTAGTGAAACAATAAGTTCATCTGATATGCCTAGGGTGTCTATTTCAAGTACTAAATCACTGTATTCAAATTCAGAATAGGACATACCTGACCCAAATTCAAATAATGGCTGGAACGCATCAGTGGTAAATGTTGGAGAAATCTGGTCTGTATATTTGTGGTCATAAGTAGCATGAGAAGATGCAAACCTCGGATAAGTAAAAGGTAATTTCCCAGATGGATTGTGCTCACCATAGAGCACCGCAGCAATGGCTTCAGCTCCAAAATCACCCGGAAGCATAGCCAAGAGTACTGCATCAATTTGTTCTGGCAAAATAAACGTTCTTGGTCTACCTTCAATTAGCACCAAAATAACGGGTACGTTAAGTTTTCCCGCAGTCCTAATCAAATCCAACTGCTCTTGTGGGAGATCAAGTGACTCAATATCTCCCGGAGTTTCTGTGTACGGCTTCTCTCCTACTGCCAATATAACAGCATCAAAGTTCTTCGCTCTGCTTGCGAAAGTACTTGCATTCCCTTCAAACAATTCAACTCTTGCACCTGAATTCTTCATGGTATCGAATAATCCATTTCGTCCGGGTGTATTGTATGTTGGGTCAGTTCCTTGCCAAGTTCTTGTCCAGCCGCCATTCAAAGCGTTCAAATCATTTGCATTTGGACCGGCTAGTAATATTTTAGCCTCTTTCTTCAAAGGCAAGACGTCTTCATTTCTCAACATTACAATTGACTCCTTAGCACTTTCTAGCGCCAAAGCGTGATGTGCATCTGAGGCAAAATCAGGATAATCAGCAAGGGTCGGAACTTCATGATTAAACAGTCCCAAGTCATACTTTACCTGAAGAATACGTCTTACAGATTCATCAAGTCTACCTTCCGAAATGACACCTTCGTCAAAAAGTTCTTTCATCAGAACTGGAAAGTCATAATCAACAGGTACCATGCACATATCAATCCCTGCGTTGATTGACATAGCAATAGCTGTTTTATAATCAGCCGCTACTTTGTGCCTAGAGACAAGGTATTTAACGTCTTCCCAGTCTGTCACCAATAACCCTTTGAATCCGAGCTCATCACGAAGCAAATCTGTTAGGATTTGTTTGTTTACGTGCACTGGAATCCCGTTGATCTCCCCTGAGTTCACCATAATGGTCATGGCTCCAGCGTCAATTGCTTGCTTGAACTGTGGTAAAAAGTATTCGCGGAGTTGCCTTTCGGGGATCCAAGCCTGTGTTCTATCTTTTCCTGAAAGTGTCACGCTGTAGCCCAAAAAGTGTTTTAGGCAGGCAGAAACATGATTGTCTCCAATGCTATCGCCTTGGTATCCTTGAACCATTGATTCGCCCATTTCAGAAACGAGTAAAACATCTTCGCCAAAGGTTTCCCAAAAGCGCGGCCATCTAGGATCTCTTGCAATGTCAAGCACAGGAGAGAAATTCCATCGAATTCCTGAAGCCCGGGTTTCATAAGCCGCCATTTCAGCCAAACTTCGCCCCATAGCCGTATCCCAAGAACAAGCCACACCAATTTGTTGTGGAAACAAGGTTGAACTATCAGTATAGGTTACACCATGAATAGCGTCAATGCCATAAAGCACTGGGATTTTGCTACTAGAAGCATCTGTGTATTCTTTGATCTTCGAGTGAATGTCTAGCCATTTCGCCCTTGGATATGAATGTCCACCACAATTCAAAATAGAGCCAACATGGAGTTCATTGAACACCTTGTCCATTTTCTCAACATTCAGGGTATGAGGTCTATCCAAGGCATAAGGTTCACCGTTGCAGATCATATCCAGCGTTAACTGGGTCATTTGCCCAATCTTTTCTTCTACTGAAAGCGAATTTAAGAGACTGTCTACAAAAGACATTCCCTCTGTTGTCTTTTTAGGGACTATGTCATTGTCTTGAGCTGGAGCGCATGCAATGACGAAGGTCCCAAGCAATATCGCCGTGATGAATTGCCTTTTCATTTTTTCGTGATTCTAATATTATCAATTGAAAGATCACCCTCATCCTTCATTTCGAACTGTACTTGTTTGATTTTGCTTTCATCCATGAAATCCATGAATTGAGCGAGCGGAATTTTCACTTTCCGCCATTGATTGTCATAACGTTCTCCTTCAACCCATTCTTTGGTGAGTTGAATGGTTTGATTTGAATAATCATACGCCTGTAAGTTGATGTACAATGGCACGGAAGGGGAATTCCCCTCATTGTTGCGCACATCCATTTCAAGAAAGCCTTCAAAATCTGACCCATCAAGAGCCTTCCATTTCGCCCAGCTCATGCCCATTTCATAGGTTTTACACTCTTCACATTTCGCCCATTTTAAATTAAGGACGTCGTTTCCAGAATCATTACCAACCTTGAAACTACGTTGCTCATAGTCACCTAAACCCCATGCATTGGGGAAGTTAGATTCAAAAATGGTCGCCTCCATTAAAGGCAAATTGCTCAGCGGGAATGTTTTCTTTTCGGCAGAAATAATGCGGTCCTTTTTTAGACCAATTCTGATGTTATCTACAACAATATCTCCGGCACCCTGAACTTCAACAACCAACTGTTTGATGTTTGTTAAGTCAATTCCACATTCTTGAAGATCGAACCGATCAAATCCAAGCTGAAATTCTTGCCATTCTCCATCTATAGGATACCGTTCTAGGCAGTGACTTCCAACCACTCCTGCAGAGAAAACACCTCCATAATCTTCAAGAAGGAAAATCATGGTTGGTATGTTCGCTCTCTCGTTAATGGCTTTTACTTGAAAAAAGAAAGCGCCTGTTTCAGCAATCGAACTCAAATCTTTCGGGGAGTATCCGTCCCACCCAATTCCAAATCCTACCCAGTCACAAGACGTTTTATTCCACTCCAACTGGAGCGCCGTTCCGTTGTCACCTCCAAGATTGATTGCTTGAAAATCTTTGCATTCATCTTTATCCATGCCCCAGGTGTCATTGAGGCTATTTGAAAAAACTTGTCGGGAGCGGAAGTACTCAAATCCATCATAATTAGGATCTTCTACAATTCCGACGTCATCCAATGTCAATTTTTGCATTGAGACAGAGCATCCCATAAGGGCAAGCACGCCAATGAAGGCCAGTTTTTTTAAGGATTCCATGCGCTGTATCTTGTGAAGTTGCAATAGTCCATTCCATAACCAACAAAGCCAGTGCTACCTTCTACTGCGAGCAAAAGGAACTCCATGCTTAAGACACGATCAATGTCTTGATTACCTGTACCATCAATGTTACCAAAACCACCAATGGTGCTCAGAGTGAAACTGCTCAACGGAACAGAAACTACGCGCCAACCAACCCAGTCAATACTGATTTCGGTGTTGTAGGTTCCTTCCGTAAAACGGTCATAGGTTCCATCAAGGTTGTCATCTTCTTGCATTCCAATAGACATCACGGTATTTCCGTCACCAAAACCATGAATGAGCATATTGATGTATACATTGTCAGGATTGGTTGTTCCAAGCACAAAATAATCACTCACTTCTTCCTGTTGAGACTGAGCAGCCAAAACGTTCGCACCACAGATGAAGATGCTATTTTGGTTGGTATAAGTCATTCTCCAGTGTCCTTCTCCTTCTGGCGAAACTACTTCTAGAAACTCAGTCGTATTCAGAGGATTCTGAACAAAATAACTTCCCGTCACTTGCTGATTGGCAGCTGGTGCCTCCGCAAAGCTTCCCCAACCTGCAGCTGATGTGAAATCTGAAATGAGAACGTCTATCAATGCTTCTGGCTTAATGGTCTCTACCACAATTGTATCTCCGTAGAGCGTATCAGGGTAGTTCGCAAAGGTCATGTACGTTTTGCAATCTTCTGTTCCGAAAAGCGGAGCATAAGTAATGTTTCCTGCCCAAGTAGCCACATCTGCTTCGATGTCTCTTTCGCGCCCTTCGATTTCGTACTTCGCCCCAGAGTCCATTCCCTCAACGGTAATAACCCAATCAGTTCGAATTGAGAGTTTCGCGCTGAATCGAACAAATTCTCCGTTTTCAAAATTCACTGTCTGCCTGTCAGAAGAAAGTCCTTCGAACACCTCAAACTCACCAAAAATATCTTGGAGTTCCGGTCCCTCAACTTCGTCTTTCCGACACCCTAGAAAGGCAATAACTAGAGCCAGCAATAGGATAAATACATTTTTCATTAGAAGAACATGTTATAAGTGAAGATAAATTGGTTCCATTGGTACGCTGTGGTTGGAGCCAAGTCATCTGTGATATCTGACGTACGGTATTGAATTTGAAGATGTGATTGCGGCGAAAAGCTGTATTTCATGCCGAACATGTAACTCATATCGCTGAAATCATAAACGCTCTCAGTGAAGTCATTGACTTGTCCGTAAACATCTCTCAAAGCTATAAACTCATTTCCATTGGCTGTAAGTCCAATAGCTGCAATGTGCAATGCCAAACCTGGAGAAATTTCACGAGATATTCCTGCTTCGAAGTAGTTCGAAGAGAGGTCTAAAGCACCAATTCCTTCTACCGCAGGAGAATCTGAAATCAATCCATCTCTAGCGGTTTGTTCCATGTGAAGATGGGCTTCAATGTTTGTCTCGCTTTTCCCACCCCACAATTGATTCAAGGCTAGTTCAACGTTTACATCAACCATGGTAAAGTTTCGGTAATCTGAAATTCCTTGTCCTGAGACCTCGGTTAACAAACCAAGATCAACGCCTACTTTAGAAACAAAGAGAGAATCAGCTTCTCTCACGGTTCCAACAAGCAAACCTTGTCTGTTTGGTGTTGCTTTTCCAAACGGCAATACATTGCTAAATGCGGGGTTGAAATTTTGAAGATTTACAGCAATCGTATTGTTGTAAACAGATGCATCTTGAATCAGGTCAAAAGCGGTTAACGGACGAGCCGTTTCTTGGTTGGTTTGAAAGCTCAGGTTTTCAGGAGTAGAGTTGTAATTTACTCTACGTGATTGCGCTCCTGGACTTCTAAAAGCAGAACTTACGTAGAGTAATTCTCCGTAAAACCCGAATTTATTGTTTTTACTAGGCACTCGAATTCCAAGATCAACGAATCCATTCATTTCCCTTTCTGGCGCATTATCCAGATCTTCATACCCCTGGTAGGAGGTCCCTACCTCTCCATAAAGCACTAAACTTTTATTTTCGAAAGGCGCGATTTCAGCTCCTACAGAATGCACACTCGTTGCAGAAGTTCCATCTGCGAATTGTGCTGTTTCAGCAATTTCGAAAAAGTTATTTGTTTGATAGAAAACCCTTCCAAAACCCTCTCTATTCCAAGCTACTTGTCCGCCAGTCATTAAACGATCTGGCACGAAGAAATAATCTGTTTGACGGTTCTTCGTGATGTAGCTCATAACATCTATTCGATCTCCTTTTTTACCCACTGAGAATTTAAAATCTACCTGAGCACCCTGCTGCCTCCACATGTTGTCTCTGTTGAAATTCTCATATTCAAGAATGTCTTGGAACAAGCGAAGTGAACTCATGCGATGAACCCCCAAATCTGGATCAGAGTTGTAGACCGTAAAAGGCGTCATTTTCAAGTCAAGATCACCTACTCTATAGCGCACTTTATTTCGAACGATACCTCGAACGTAAAGCTCTCTAAACGTAAATCCGATTCCAGCTCCCCAAAAGCCATCTAAATCTCCGCTCACACGTGTTAACGCATTGATTTCGGTAGAGCTATTTGGCTTAATTCGAAAGCCAAGATCAAAAAGGGCAACACCGCCAATTTCTCTTCTTGTGCTCACCGTATCAGCAGGAATAGTGTCATTTCCCACAATAGATTGCTCGAATAACTGTCCAGAGCGACTGTTGTTTTGAAGAACAAAACGACCTGCACCGTAGACAGTGAACTTATCAGTTTGCCCAAAACTATCTGTGCAGGAAATCAATCCCACAATGAATAGAAGTATGTATCTGGTTTTCATTAGAAGTAAACTTTTAATTCGACTGTAGTTTCGGTTCCTTGAATGTCATCAGCTGTAAAGCCATCATCCTTTTGCCAAAACCTTCTATGTCTTATGTAGAGTCCAGATTGAGGAGAGAGTTTTACGTCAATTCCGATTCCGGTCATTCTTGATTGTTGATCTAAATATGAAAGGCTAGGTGTAGAAGCTCCCTCATATGAGCCTGCGGGAATAAGAGTTCCGTCTATTTCATTTACAGATTCAACATTCGCCCCAGCTAGATTCCCCTCATTGTCTAGGTAGTACAAGTTGTTCGTTTGTGAATTCCCTTGAATGCGCTCCATTCCAAAGGCAAATGAAACATCGATATCTTCGAACAGATCAAAAATCAGGTCAAACTCAGAATATTTTGTTCTCAAATAAGCATCATCTCCAAAGATTGGCAGCGCAGAGAAAGAAGACCCAGCGCTTCCGTACATTCCCACATACAAGAGGTAAATATTTTTATCCTTCACTTTAAACCGCTGCTTGTACTGTAATTGCAGCGTATTAAAATGCAACCTGTTCATTGGTAAGCCAGCAGTATCTACATCTGTAATAAAAACATCTTCAGAAACGCCTCTGTAGAAAGAATTCCACCTTCTATACGGACCAATATTCGTAGCAAAAGGTGCAAAGCGAGAAAGAGTTTGACCATTGATTTTGTGTCCGTAAGAAAGCCTGTTACTCAAACGTTCGAGTTCGGTTGAAATCATTGACCCTACGTTAATGCTAATATTTTTCCGTTTCCACCAAGTATTTAAAGTAAACCCCTGTCGGTTATTAACTACCTGACCAACATCGGTAATGCTTCCCGCAAAGTTGGTTGCTCCACCACCTCCACCGATGTTTTGGTTCAATCCACCGTCAAGGAATTGCGTGTTCCCGCTTAAGAAGTCTCCGTAATAATTGACAAATTCAGGAGCCAATCTAAAAGCCGAAATTTCAATCGGAAGACGGGTTAACGAGGAATCTAAGGACAATCTAATTCTCACACCCTCCCCTATTTCTTTAACTCCATCAGTCGCGTAGCGTTCGGCCAAACCACCTTCAGCAGCAACAGAGAACTTCTTGAAAACCCAATTCACATCAACCGTATGGATGCCTATTCCTGATCTCGTCTGAGCTGTTGAATCTGTGTATTGAACATAATTCATGGTATTCACTCCAACATGATTTTGTCCAACGTTTTTCCGAACTCTTCCACCCGCGGTGAAACGCGGCACATTGTCAAGTAAACTGAGGGTAGCAGGTGTCTTTCCGTATAAAATACGTGTAGAAATACCATAAGGCAACTCATAAAGGTCAATCAGTAGCCCTTTGAATGCTTGATTTGCCCAACGTGCTTCACGATTGATTCGTCCAGTATCAAGAAACATCGAAGCTCTATCAGACGCTTGGCCTATTCCTTCCCAAGCCCATCTTTCGAACAGACTGAAACGGTCAAAGCCGGCAAAACTAGAAAAGGTCATACCACTGACATCCGTCCAGTTCACTCCACCCAGTTGGAAACCCAGTTTCCCAAAATCTAAAGGCACGGTTCCGTACAAGCTAACTCCAAGGTTGAGGTTGTAAGGCACAGATCCGTTGCTATTTGTGAAGTTTGAATACAGGGCGTAATCCATAGAGATACTCGCACCTCCTCCAGGTCTAACAGACGCAGTCATCAATAGAATAGGAGGATCACGATATACATCACCAACTCCAAACACAAAAGGAGGCGTATTGGCAAATTGGTTATCAGACAAAACTTTGAACGGCTCCACCAAATTGCGGTTGAGCGCATACAGACGATAATAACCACCAATAGAAAACCCCTTGGTAATTTGATTCAGCTGATAGCTAGGTTTGTTATTCAGTGGCTTCCATGACAGGGTATCATCACCAGATGCAAAAACCAGCATTGGTATTAAGAATGTCACTATGAGTAAGAGCTTTTTCATGCGATTCCGAATGGGCTAAAGATCAACCAAAGAGCAAGAACAGCAATGATCAACAGTATGGTTAAGGCCAAATCTCTGCGCAGAACAACGTTCCACATTCCAGCGCTTGCCTTTCTAGAGTATACCAAGTCTGAAACATCTTTTTGTTCCCCCTTGGAAGTCATAAAGCTCACCGCAATCATAACAACACTGCAAATGATAAAGAGAAGAAGTGCAAAGTGCAAAAAGTTAATTTCTACGATCCAATGAAGAACAGAGCCTTCACTCAAAGTAATTATTCCAGGTACTCCTTCTGAAGCTGGTGTAGAGAGGAACTCTAAGATCAATCTTCCCACTCCAAAAACGAATCCAGTCCATAGGGCAGCTAGGGCTCCTTTTGCATTGATCTGTTTAACAAACAAGCCGAGTAAGAAAACCGCCGCAATTGGAGGTGCTATGTAAGCTTGAATACTTTGTAAATACTTGAATAGACCTCCATCTTGCATCATTGACTTCATGAATGGAATCCAAAGCAGACCCGTAATTACCAGCACTCCTGTTGTCAATTGTCCTACAACAACCAATGAACGCTCCGGTGTCTTTGGACGCCATACCTTATAGAAATCCATTGTTACAAGCGTTGAGCAAGAGTTGAATACACTGCTCAAAGAACTCATCAAAGCCGCTAACAGTCCTGCGGCCACTAGACCTCTCATTCCTGAAGGAAGGTAGGCCATTACCATTGCTGGAAGGGCGCTATCATGGGAGATTTCTCCAGCACTATCTAGCAATAACGTTCCATCTGCATTGTGCAGAGCGAACGCAATTACACCCGGGAAAACGAAAAGAAAAATTGGCAGCAATTTAAGGTATCCAGCGAATATTGTTCCTCTACGCGCATGGGTCAGATCTTTGGCCGAAAGTACACGCTGAACAATAAACTGGTCAGTACACCAGTACCAGACCCCAAGAATAGGCGCACCAAAGAGTATTCCGGTCCAGGGGTAGTTGGTGTCAGAATTTGACCGCCATAAGTTGAAATAATTCCCTGCTTGATCACCCGCATTTTCAGTGATAGAGGCAGTTAACGCATCTAATCCGCCAAGCGCATCCAAACCAAACCATGTAACAGCGATGGCACCAGCTGTTAAAACAAACATCTGGACTAAGTCAGTATAGACCACTGCTTTTAGCCCACCAAAAATGGTGTAAACACCCGTAGCTACTACCACCAGAATTGCTCCTGTCCAAAATTCAACGCCTAGCAATTGATCAAACACCAATGCGCCTGCAAATATGGTAACAGATATTTTTGTTAGCACATAAGCTAGAATAGAAATTACACTTAAGTAATTCCTAGCTCCTCGTGAATATCTTTTCTCTAAAAACTCGGGCATTGTATAGACACCACTTTTTAGATAATAAGGAACGAATACCCAACCTAACACGATGAGAATAAGCGCTGCTAAAAGCTCAAACTGTCCATTGACAAAATCCCCTCTAGAACCAGACCCTGAAAGTCCAATTAAGTGCTCACTTCCAATATTAGAGGCGAACAATGAGGCTCCAATAACGAACCAGCTTGAATTTTTTCCTCCTAAGAAATAGGACTCAGATGATTTTTCTTTTCGTTCTTTCTTCGTCACCCAGAAGGCAACGAAAAATACAAGAACGAAATAGCCAATGACAATTCCGTAGTCAAGAATGCTCATGTTTAAGGTTTTAGTCTATGAGAATTCGCTCCGAAATCACTTCGCCATTCATCAGCGTTAATTTAACAATATACACGCCTGGGCTTAAAGAAGAAACGTCCAGCTTTGAATTCGTCAAAGTTGTATTTATTACAGTCTGTCCGCTTAGGTTCAAGACCGCAACAGAGCTTACTTTTAAAGAAGCATCTAATTGAATATTCACCTCATTCGCCGCAGGGTTAGGAAACACAGCGAATCCTGCAGTTGCTACCTCGTCAACGTTGATGGTTGTTTCTAGAACAAAGTTGTCAATGTAATATACATCTGGAATCAACTCCCCTGGCGAAAACAAAATCACAAAGTTGGTTACGTTAGGCAAACCGGCAATGGCAGCTAAATCCATTTCAAATGTTTGCCATTCTCCTGACACTGTTGACGTCAAGTTAAACAAGGCTAGCTCCAAACCAAAAGCATCTTGAAGAGAAAGCACAATTGCACTTGGTGCATCTGAATCAAGGATATCAATCTTCAGTATTGTATTTTCAGGTATTTCCAGAGCGCCATCAAAGTTACCTACGATAACATCATCAGCGGCCCCTCCATTTCTTGCGTACTCAATAACCATGTTATCACCATCCAATGGATCTGGAAAAATACTCATTCTTCCATCACAGTATTCTTTAACCCATCTGTCATTCTCACAATCTGCATCTAACAGAACAGACGCATTCGTGTTTGGCTCTACACAAGGCTCAACTAATCTTTCTGGACCAGAAAGGTTGTCCATAAAGTATACATCTCCACTGTTGCTTGCTGGGTTGAAAAGAATGACCATTTGATCAACCTCTACGTTTGCTTCAGCAGCTGTAGACCACCATTCTTCGTTTGCAGGGTCAGCCCATGGCTCGAGACTTAGCTCAAACTCCAATGTTTCCCATTGTCCGCCGGTAGTTGTAACAGCGAGGTACTCTGAATGGCGTCCTACAGGATAGCCAGCTTCAGCAATGAGCTGATTCTCTAACGTTATTTGAACGGTAATACCAGGGAGCGGAGAATAAACATCAAAAGACATCGTCTTTGCGCCTGATAAGTAATCAGCTACGTCAGCCAATAAACCCGGATGAACAATAATCACATCATAAAATTCGCCTGAGTTTCTCGCATATTGAGCACACATTGGTGAATCATTCAATGCACTTGGCCCTGGATTTGCTTCGTATTGGATCAATGTCCCTGACCATCCTGGCCAAATTGCACCACCTGTTCCATTGCCTTGTTGTTCTGAAAATGGAACATCAAATCCGTACTGAACGGTACGCACATCATCGTATGTGTCATATAGAGATTGCGCACTAACTGTTACGGCGCAAACAGAAAATAGCAAAGTAGCTACTAGATGAGTTGTTTTCATGGTTTTGGTTATTTGACCCCAATGTATGAATTGCAAGCAAGCTCCTACACAACAACCACCCATCATAACTACATCCCAAGTAATTTTTAATACATCATTAATACATCATTACACACATCAAAAGTAGAATGACCCATACAACTCCCTTAACTTCACTGCATTTACGTAAATTAGACACTACAGCTTCGACCTGCTAACTCTTTACTATGTTAATAAGACACTTTCTCAATATTATTTTTCTGTTGTTGTACTTCACCTCCGCTTTCGGTCAAGAATTCGGTAATTCAAAAATTATCAATCATACTAAAAGTCAATACCATGGTGGGACTCAGACATATGAAATCACCCAAGATGACCATGGCTACATCTTTGCAGCTAACAATAATGGACTGTTGATGTACAATGGCACTGAATGGAATTGTTTTCCACAGCCAAATCAAACCATCCTTCGATCGATAGAAGTTGTTGGCGAACGGATCTATTCAGGTGGACAAAATGAACTCGGGTATTTTTACCCTTCATTGCATGGCAAGTTAAAATACACCAGCCTCATACCTGATTTACCAGCATCAATCGAAAACCTCGAAGACATTTGGTCTATAGATGCCATTGAAAATCATCTTATCATTCGCAGTTCCCGCCACCTCATTCGTTTTGAAGGTGACTCATCCCGTATTCTCGTTTCGAATGACGCTTTGAAAAGTTCGTTCATTTTTAACGAAAGCTATTTCTATCAGACCAATGACACCTTAAGAAATTTGACATCAACATCATCATTCCCATTGCCAGAAGGTACTATATGTAAAGGAATGGTTATGCATTTCAATGATACCCTTTTAGTGACTGAGAACAAAGGCCTCATGGACTTGAAAGGCTTCGATCAAACAAACAGATTAACACTCTCTCAAATACTACTAGAACAAGGCGTCAATGCAGTAGACAAAACTTCTAAAGGGTTCGCTTTTGCCACTCGTCGGGGTGGACTAATTCTGACGAATGAATTACTCAAGCCCATTCGCCAATATTCAGTTGAGCAGGGCTTACAAAGAAATGACATCATTTCTATTTTTGAAGATACGCAC
>Ga0222629_1000417_pt1 | contig 14145 bp, 17 predicted proteins | sample AntAcemetagenom1_FD_179847 | JGI IMG/M metagenome (GOLD analysis project Ga0222629, IMG submission 179847) | Saline water microbial communities from Ace Lake, Antarctica - #1 | ecosystem: Environmental > Aquatic > Non-marine Saline and Alkaline > Saline | place: Antarctica: Ace Lake | collected... | reverse complement strand
CCAGGTATTGAAGAATACATTAAAGAGTTTACTTCAAAAAGAGCAATTGGTAGTAGAGGTTACTTAACTGACAGAGGGTTAGTACCACTTGTTAATCCACAAGAGGCAATTACACAAGTCAAGTAATTAACATGGTTGACGGATTGTAAATTTATCTTTACAGTCCGTTGACTCGATTTACAAAATAGCTGTAAATTCTGTAAACTTTAATGCCTAAGTATTTCCATGAACGAAGAAGAATTATACTTACAAGAGAAACACAACAAGGGCGTTACCATTAATGATGACGACCATGATTGGGGTGGATGTACTTCTACATACGAAGAAGAAGACGAAGAGTAGTGGTGCCTATCAAGGAGGCGAATTGGCCTGCCCTACAGGATTCGAACCTGTGACCTACTGCTTAGAAGGCAGTTGCTCTACCAACTGAGCTATACCCCAATATACTCTTTTACTTTATTTAAGTCAAGTTTATTTTCAATATAACCTAAAGAAGTGTTACATGGGTGACATAGTACACCTCTAACTTTGCCAGTATTATGGTCATGGTCAATATAACCACTATGAGTTTGGCGTCTGTTAAATAATACTACATCTTTCTTACACAACTTACATTTACCTTTTTGGTCTTTTAGTAATTTTATCATATCAGTTCTAGTCATGTTATATCTGTTCAAACCTATTCGACAAGTATTACACGCTAGTCCTTTTTGAGTTTCTTTTAATTGTACTCCACAATGTTTACATTTTTTGGCCATATGTTTCTCCTTACTATAAGTATTTATAATAAAGTATCTCTTTAGTAAAGAGAAACATACTTAAATTGGCCTGCTCGGAGGGATTCGAACCTGTGACCTACTGCTTAGAAGGCAGTTGCTCTACCAACTGAGCTAAGGGCAGATAATGTATTATGCAGGGTGTTTAGTTGATTGTCAAGCCTATTTTGTATAAATATTAAATATCGTTGGACATTAATTGTCGGAAGTAAGTATAGATTTATACTGAAGCAACGCACCTAACTTTAAAAAGGAGGGTGTTATGGAAAGACATACAAGACTACTAGAAAAACATAGGAAGTCACAAGACCTAAAGAAAAAAGAACAGTCTTTATTTACAGCCAGAAAAGAGGTTGATATAAACGGAAGTGGAACAACTGGTTACAGAGTGAAACACGGCCCACACAAAGGCAAAGTTCTAGGTCACATTACAACAAAATCCACAAATAATTGGTAGATAATAAAAACCCACCTAGACTTTATAGTTAATAGTTAAACAAAGAAAAATAGTCTAGGTGGGAAAACAACCCTTTAAGGGTAACTCTAAATTTTGTAATTATTTTCTTTCATCATTTAATGGTAGATGTTCAAGTTTCATTATTTTTGGAAAACATACCTTACACAAATCAATAGGTATAGGTCCTAGTTTTCCAATTAGTGTTATATCTTTATTGTGTGTAAAAGATTTTTTACAAACATTACATTTTCCTTTTTTCATCATATAAGTTTTACCAATATAACTACCTGAAGACATAGTATTGCAACTGGAATGATAGTTCTAATCAACTCCATTGTGTGGTTGTATTCATCTAGTTTTCTTTCTAGTTTATTTCTTTTGTTTTTCATTATACTGCCTCCAACATTGACATAGGTACTGTATAGATTCTACCAGCTATGTCAACAAGACATTTAGATTGGTTGATTTTAGTAATCGTACCAGGAGTTTTTTTAGTTTTTTGAACAACAAATACTTTTTGTCCTAAAGATAATGAAGCTTTAGCATTCATAACTTTAACATCATTAATAAAACTTGTTAAAGCATTAAGTTCAGATAAGTTCATTTTTTTAATTTCATTTTTTACATTTATCATAATATAGTCCTTTTGTTTATTTTAAGTAAAGAGGACCAGTCCAATTAATAGGGTAATTACCCTCTAAGACATTTCCTCTAGGTTGATTTAAAGCAGGTGCATTGTAACCAGCAGGTTTTAAAATGTCACCGATTTTAAAATGTTTAAAGTCAGTTTTACATATAAAAGCAAATACACCATTTTCACGGATAACTTTAATATATTTTTGACCTTCTTTAATTGTGATTGAATCATCCCACTTAGCAAGTTGTTCTGTTGCATAAGCTGACATATCAGTACCTTTGATAGACCATTTAGCATAGTCTTCTTTGGCACCATTCATCATATTTGTGATACCTTCTTTAATTGTCTTGGCAGTTTTATTTACAGTTGTCATAGTTTTTAGTCCTTTTGTTCTTGATTTAATATAGCCATTATACCACAAATAATCATCATTGGCAAGCTGAAAAAGAATAAAATCCAATTCTCTTGTCCCATGCAAGCACCTGAACAATCTTCAATTGAACCGGTAGCTAATATTGCGAATATTAGAAATAATATTGAAAAAATAGTTGTCATAGTGTTTTCTCCTTTTTTTTGTTTATATAAAGTCATAAGCATATTCGTTATTAGTAGTATTATACATCTTAACAGTTGTATTGTCAAGCATTTTCTCCAATACTTCTTTTAAATTTTGGGCTAATACATTTACAAAACCTGGTGTAAAAGTAACAAATAAAGAACCATATAACATTTCTGATTCAGTAGCGCCACTTGATTTTGCAGCTTTTAAAATTAATTCTTCTTCTCTTAACTTATTATAAGCTTCAATATCGTTAAGTGATTTTTGATGTAGTGTTACCATAGTGTTTTTTCCTTTGTTAGTGTTAATCATTAGTGTATATCCTATCATACTGGCCACGAAAGTCAAGCCATTAAATAAATTATTTTGTTCTGGTTTTGTACTGGTTTTAAGCTTGATTTTTTTTATCTTCTTTTGAATATTTACTAATATGTTTATCAACATCATTTGTTCTAAATGCATTTTGATATGATGAATAGATAGACGATATTTTTGCGTCTCTCGGAGCAAAAGATTGTTTAAAAGATTTACTTCTCTTAAAAGTTCTTATTGTATGTTTATATGTATAAGTAGGTTTTTTATATTCATATACTGGCATTTGTATTTTTAAGTCACTATTATACTTTATTTCAGTTACTTTGTCGTAGTCTTTTTTTGCAACATTTAATTTTTTTAATACTGTTAATAAAATGTCGTGTTTATTTACTTCTTTTTTCATAGTGTTTTCCTTTGTTAGTGTTTTTTTCATTATGTGTCCATTATACCATAGATAAATATAGAAAGCAAGCGTTATTTACGCTTTTTTTAAAAAAAATCATGCAAAAAACCCTTATAAATCAACACTTTTTTATTTTTTTTGTTCTAGTTTTGTTCTTTTTAGTGTCCGGCTGCTCTGGAAAAGTCAAAAATTGCGAATTTTCGCCAGATTTAGAACGAATCGGCGAATCAGCGTTAGAAAATCAGGAAAATTTGTCGGAAACTGAATTGCGAGCTGCCAAAATGCGTTGTGACTTCTAATATAAATAGTATTACATGAAAAACTGTCAAAATTGCGGACATGAGTGTCATTGTGGCATGACTTGTTATCAGGATTACAAAGATGGCGAAGGAAATGATATTACAATTGATTGTTGTAAGATTTGCCGACACGATTCGTATATTGACGAAGAAAAATATAATATAGAAAGTTAATAATGACAAAAATGAGAATATTTAAGTTTTGGAATGAAGCAGGTGACGAAAAAGAAAAAGAAGCGATAAGTTTAAAGAAGGCTATACGGTCGGTACAATCTGACTTTAAAGACAGAATGATAAGTGTTGAGTATATCAGTAAAAAAGGTAAAGAAATGTGTCATAGCATATTAATACCAATTGGTAGAAGAATAAGACAAGCAATCATATCAGAGAAAAAACGAGCAGAATTAAAAGCTAAAGGAAGATAAATGCCAGCAGTCAGTAGAGTAGGTTTAGACCAACATAATGGTCACGCTAGTCCTACACCTAGTCCGTTTCATCAAACTCCTTATGCAACAGGTTCGAGTAATGTATTTACCAATAGTGCAAAGACTGTAAGAGTTGGTGATACTACTTCATGTGGTGACCCAGCCACGGCAGGTAGTCCAAATGTTTTTGTCAATGGTATAAAAGTACATAGAAAAGGTGACGCAACAGGTGGTCATGGTTCATGGGTTGCAAATGCTTCAGCTTCTGGTTCTGGTAATGTTTTTGCAAACGGCTAGAAAAACCTTATAAATATTACCGATATGGCAATCTATGATTCACAAACACAAAGTAAAAGTACACGAAATTCCAGACCATTTAGGGATATTGACTTAGACTTTGATAGAAACACAATTACAAATGATGTAAATGTGGTAGAAGATGTTATAGCTGTTAAAAGGTCAGTTAGAAACCTAATTCAGACTAATTTCTACGAAAGACCTTTTCAACCAGAATTAGGTTGTGGTATAAGAGAGTTGTTATTTGAGCCTTTTACACCTATGACTAAAGTTTTTTTACAAAGAAAAATAGAAGAAGTTTTGATTAACTACGAACCAAGAATACAATTACAAAATGTTGCTGTTGATGATGACCAAGATAATAATAGATTAGTTGTTGATATTTATTTTTATGTTGTTGGTGTACCAGGTCCACAACAAGTATCAACATTTTTACAAAGGGTAAGATAATAGATGTCCAACCATAAATTAGTAGTGTCAGATTATGATTTTGACGCAATCAAAACAAATTTAAAATCCTTTTTACAAGGTCAAACTCAGTTTCAAGACTACGACTTTGAAGGTAGTTCTTTAAATATACTTTTAGATATTCTATCTTACAACACTCACTATCTTGCTTACTTAGCAAACATGTCAACTAACGAGTTATATCTCGATAGTGCTGACATAAGAAATAATATTGTATCATTAGCAAAGATGATTGGTTATACACCATCATCACCAAGAGCACCTTTAGCTTCTATTGATGTTACATTAAATGCAGCTACAGGCACAAGTGTGACAATGAATAAAGGAACAGTTTTCACAACAACTGTAAATGATACTTCATATCAATATGTAACAAATTCAGATTTTACAATTACACCAGCTGCAGGTGTTTATAAGTTTTCTAATTTGCCTATTTACGAAGGCACTTTAGTAACATTTAAATATACAGCTGACACTACAGATGTTGACCAAAGATTTATCATACCAAGTGCTAAGGCTGATACTTCTACTTTATTGGTAAAAGTTCAAAACAGTTCAAGTGATAGTACAACAGAAACATATTCATTAGCAGGTGGTTATAATAATGTAACATCTACATCTAAAGTTTATTTCATACAAGAAGGTCAAGACGGTAAATATGAAATTTATTTTGGTGACGGTGTAAACGGCGCTTCATTAGATGATGGCAATATTGTTATCTTAGAATACATAGTTACAAACATTGAAGATTCAAATGGTGCAAGTTCATTTAGTTTATCAGGAAATATTGGTGGGTTTACAAATGTTACAATTTCAACTGTGTCAAGCGCTCAAGGTGGTGCAAATTCTGAAACAGATGAATCAATCAGATTAAATGCACCTTTACAATATGCAGCTCAAGACAGAGCTGTCACAACTACAGACTATGAAACATTAGTACAATCAATTTATCCAAATGCATTATCAGTTAGTGCATGGGGTGGTGAAGATGATGAAACACCAAGATACGGTATTGTTAAAATAGGTATTAAGGCTGCTTCAGGTTCAACACTTACAGAAACAACTAAACAAGATATTGTAAATAAACTTAGACCATATAATGTGGCTTCTGTATCTCCTCAAATTGTGGATCCCGAAACAACTTCGGTATTATTAACATCAACTGTTAAATATAATACTATAACTACAACTAAATCAAATGACACATTAAAATCTGAAATCATTACTGCTATCACAAATTACAATACAAATACATTACAAAAGTTTGATTCAATTTATCGTCACTCCAAATTAACAGGTTTGATTGATAATGTAGATGTTAGTATTCTATCTAACATTACAACTATTAAAATTAGAAAATCTTTTACGCCAATATTATCATCTTCGGAAAAATATAATATCTATTTTAGAAATAGTTTATTTAATCCACATACGGGACATAATACGGCTGCAGGTGGTATTTTAAGTTCTACAGGTTTCAAAGTTACTGGTAGTGATTTCGAAATGTTTTTAGATGATGATGGACAAGGAAATGTTAGAAGATATTACTTAGCTTCAGGTATTAGAACATATGCGAATGATACACAAGGCACAATTGACTATGCAACAGGAGAAATTGCTTTGAATTCTTTAAATGTTGCCTCGATTTCAAATATTAGAGGTGCAACTTCAACAGTTGTTGAAATAACTGTTACACCTGATTCAAATGATATTGTTCCTGTAAGAGACCAAATTGTAGAAATAGATGTGGCGAATTCAGGAATTACAGTTACAGCAGACACATTTGTAGGAGGCTCAGCTGATGCTGGTGTAGGCTACACAACAACATCAAGTTATTAATGACAAATGGCAAAATTTAATGATAAAATTTCAACAATACTTAACAGCCAACTTCCAGAGTTTGTCGTTGCTGACCACCCCAAGTTTGCCGAATTTCTTAAAGTCTATTATCAACTTTTAGAGTCAGCAGAATTATCTATAGACACGATTGAGGGTACAGATGGTATTCTACTTCAATCAGAAACCGACCAAATAAACAATTTAGTTTTAAACTCTAGTCGAAAAGACACAGCAAGAACATTACTTGACGCTGGAGATAAAATACTTTTAGAAGAATCTACTTATGGTAAATTTACTAGAGGTGAAGTTGTAACAGGTCAAACATCAAAGGCAACAGCAACTGTTTTAGTTGAAGATATTGCCAACAATAGATTAATCATATCAGCACAAGATAAATTCATTGATACTGAGGTAATTGTAGGTGCAAGTTCAGGTGCTCAAGCACATGTAACAAATTATAGACCTAATCCAGTAAATAATATTGTAGACTTAATTAACTTTAGGGATCCTGACAGAGTTATTAATCATTTCTTAACTAATATGAGAGATGAGTTTCTGGCAACTTTACCAGAAAGTTTAGCCGCTGGTGTCGATAGAAGAAAATTAATTAAGAATATTAAATCACTTTATAGGTCAAAAGGTTCAGTTCGTGGCCATGAAATGTTTTTTAGAATATTATTTGGTGAAACTTCAGAAACATTTTATCCTAGAGAACAAATGCTTAAGGCATCCGATGGACAATTTGATTCATTAAAAGTATTAAGAGTTATTGCTACTGTAGGTGACGCAACTCTATTAGTAGGTAGAACAATAACCGGGCAAACTTCAAATGCAACTGCTATTATTGAAAATACATCTACTTTTCAAATTGGCGCTTCAACAGTTACACAATTAATTTTAAATGCAGGTAGTATTACTGGAACATTCACAGTAGGTGAAGAAGTACAAGGTACAACTGCTGATACAGATGATTACTTTATCAAAGCAAATATTACAGGTATACCTGGTACAAAAAATATTACAAATGATGGTTCATTAAACTCTACTACAGATACTATTACATTAACTGCTGGTGGTGAAGGTGCATTATTTCAAATTGAAGATATTGGTCCTGGAAAGATTACAGAAATTGTAATTGATAATAAAGGTACAGGTTACGAAATAGGTGACGCATTAACTTTTGTAAATACAGGAACACAAGGTAGTAATGCAGCCGGTTTTGTTAAAGTTGTAAACGGTGGTTTTGCTGACCAAAACGGAAGTACGGCAGCTGCCTCAGGAGTAGAAGACAGAATTGTTTTAGAAGATGAAACTACTAGAGGTGATTCATATGAAGGAAAAACAATTGTACAAGAAAAATTTACTGACTTACAAACTATAGAAGAATTATTTTTAACAAACGGTGGTAATCAATATACATCATTGCCTACTGTTACAGTTACCTCATCAACAGGTTCAAGTGCAATCGTAAAAGCTTATGGTGATGAAATAGGAAAAATTGTTAAATTAAAAACAGTTGAATTAGGTAGAAGTTATGAACAAACACCTACACCTCCAGTTTTAGGTTTCTTTAACAACATGATTGTGACGAGTATTCTAGGAACATTTATTGTAAGTAATACGGTTACAGGAGGCACTTCAGGCGCTACGGGAACAATTGCAAGTTTTGATAGTGATAGAGGTTTACTAAGAATTAAATCCGTAACAGGAACATTTTCTATTGATGAAACAATTACATCAAGTTCAGGCGGAACTTGTACACTTAAAAAATTAGACATCTCTACAGCTTCTGTTAATGTCGTTTCTATATCAGATACAGACGGTGCATTTATTAGTGAAAGAGGTAAAGTTTCTGAAACAACAATGAGAATTCAAGATAGTTTATATTATCAAGATTATTCATATGTAATTAAAGTTGGTCGTTCTATATCACAATGGCGTGACGCATTTAAAAAGACAATGCACACATCAGGTTTTTACTTTACTGGTCAAGTAGATATTGAGTCACGAATTATTGTGACAGCAAAAGGACCGGTACAAGGAGTTACTTCAGGAGTTCTTGAAAGTCCATTACTATCACTTGTTAATACATTATTCGTAACAGTATTTGGTAGAAGATTAGGAACAACCTCAGATGGTACATCATTAAGAGCAACACCACAGATTGGTGGTAACTCAGATGTAAGTAATGACTTTAGGGATCCGTTTGACGCAAATACAAGAGATTTAACGGCTTCAAGAGAAGGTATTACAATTGACTATCTAAGTAGACCTAGAAATCTATTTACAGATAACTCAGGTACAGTACATGATATTAGAAGTGGTTATGCTTATGGTGGTCCTAGATATAGTTCATTAAATAAATATGCAAATACAGTATTTGGTGTAAGCAATTCTGGTTCATATGCAAACACATTTCAGAATTTAAATGCATTGAGAATTGAAGGTACTAAAACAGCTCTTGATGGACAACAAGTTCCTATATTCTTATTTACTTCTAATGAAATAGGTAAGACATTAAAGATGAATTAAGCATTTCCGACTTCTTTAGCATTTAGTCAAGACTTATTCAGTAATACATTAACTAGATTTGATAGTGATAGTTTAACTTTTGATGATACAACACCATAATAACCTTATAAATAGTATAAAGAGATAACGGACAAACATGGCAAAACTTACAATAAATCGAGGTAGTACAGCAAATGACGGAACAGGTGATAACCTCCGTGATGGTGCTAATAAAGTCAATCTAAACTTTGACGAAATCTATACAGCTATTGGTGACGGTACTACAGTAAATGGTACTATTAAAGTAGCAGACGATAGTTCTACAGTAATGACATTATCAGCTAACGGTGAAACGATTAGACTTTTAGGTGGTTCAGGTATTACTTCAACAATTTCAGGTAATGACCTAACACTTGCAGTTGACGGAACAGTTCTTACTTCTTCAGCAGTTTCTACTCTTACAAACAAATCAATTGACCTTACAGATAACACAATTACAGGCACTACAGCAGAATTTAATACAGCATTAACAGATAACGATTTCGCCACACTAGCTGGCACAGAGGCATTAACAAATAAAACTGTTGCTATAGGTTCTAATACAATAACAGGAACAGCTCTTACTATTACAGGTGATGATAGTTCAGCAACATCACTTTCAATTGGTGATAATATTTTATTTACAGGTGGTTCTGGTATTACAACTAGTATTTCAGGTAATGAAATTACTTTTGCTACAGACGGTGCAGTTGTAACAGAAACATCTACAGACACACTTACAAACAAAACAATTAACGGACCTGATAACACATTAACTAATATTGCAAATGGTTCATTAGCAAATTCAGCAGTCACTTTAGGTGCAACTTCGGTTTCTTTAGGTGCTACAGCTTCATCAGCTTCAAACTTTAATATTACAGGTTCATCAAGTTTATCAGGAACAGGTACAGTTGATACAACAGGTTCAGGAAACAAATTAAGATTTAACTTTGCTAATGTAGGTTCTTTACCAGCAGCCGCAACTTACGAAGGTATGTTTGCATATGATATTGGTGGTAATAACCCATATGTTGCAGACGCAGGTGGTTGGGTAAAATTAATTTCAGAAAATAGTTCAATAGCAGACATATCAAATGTAGGTAGTATTGCTTCTATTACAAACGGACAAGTTTTAGTTTGGAATTCTTCAGGTGGTAGATTTGACCCAGGTAACCAAAGTGCAGGTTTTAGTGCAGGTTCAGATTTAGACCAGGCAGGTGCAGATATTCAAGATATTGGTTACATTGGTCATAGGTCGCCAGATGATTCAGTTGTAAATACTTTAACTGTTACAGTTGCAACAAAAACAACTGAACATTATCATCACGGTACAGGTTCAACAAGTGGTTATGTAATTGATGGTCACGAATCGCCAGCATTAACATTAGCACCAGGAACTCACAAATTTGACCAAGCAGATAGTTCAAACTCAGGACACCCATTACTATTTTATAGTTCATGGGATAAAGCAAGATTAATTTCTACAGGTGTAACAACAAGTGGTACACCAGGTAGTTCAGGTGCATATACACAAATTGAAATTGATGGCGATACACCGACACCATTATACTATCAATGTTCAGCACATGCATATATGGGACATGTTGTAGAGGCAATACAAGGTAAACAAAGACGAATAAATAATACTACCGATAAAACAAATACAGGTGATGGTTCTACTACGACAGTAACTTGTTTAGCTGGTTACACAGTAGATGATGTATTAGTATTTGTAAATGGTATTTGTTTAACACCAACAGACGATTATACAATTTCAGGAACAACATTAACATTTGTAGCGGCTCCGGCTGCTTCAGCAGAAATAGTGATAAGGTATCTAGGATAAAAATATGGCAGAAAGTAACGCAAGTAAATTCGCAGGTAAAATAACTTCAGACGGAAAAATTGGTCAAGGCGGTTTAGCCGCTGGTGTTGGTGGAACAGATTGGCAATCAAGTATTGTTACTGCTTCAACATTAACAGCAGTAGCTGGTGAAGGTTATTTTGTAAATACTACTTCAAGTGCAATTACAGTTACATTGCCAAGTTCAGCAGTTTCTGGAGATACAATTTCAATAGTAGATTACGCAGGAACTTTTGCTAGTAATAATATTACATTAGATGCTAACGGATTAAAAATAGAAGGTTCAACAGATAATAAAATTTTAACAACAAATAAAGAAGGTGTAACCATAACTTATGCAGATGCTACCAAAGGTTGGATTGCTTCTTCTGGAGTAAATTCAGGTAACCAAGCATTAGACCCAGGACCTTATGCAGTAGATTTTTTAGTTGTCGCTGGTGGTGGAGGTGGTGGTTCTACATATCATGGTGCTGGAGGAGGTGCTGGAGGATATAGAACATCAACTCAATCAATTAGTGTAGGTACATCAATTACTATTACAGTTGGAGATGGTGGTGCTGGTGGAGTTGCTTCAAACAATTTAGGAACAACTGGTTCAACTTCTTCAATATCAGGTTCAGGTTTAACAACTATAACTTCTGCTGGAGGAGGTGGAGGAGGTACTGAAACTTTATTTAATGGACTTAATGGTGGTTCTGGTGGTGGTGCTTCTAAAGATGGAAGTATTGGCTCTGGTAATACACCTAGCGTATCTCCATCTCAAGGGAATAATGGTGGAACTGGAAATAATTCTTTACCTAATTATGGCTCAGGTGGTGGAGGAGGTGCTTCTGCTGTTGGTGCAAATTCAACCTCAACAACAGGTGGAAATGGTGGAAATGGTACAGCTTCATCAATCACAGGTTCTTCGGTAACTTATGCTGGTGGTGGAGGTGGTTCAACATATGATGGAGGAACACCTGGAACAGGTGGTTCAGGTGGTGGAGGGAATGGTTCTGGTGGTCAAGGCACTGCTGGTACAGTAAACACAGGAGGTGGTGGAGGTGGTAGTGAAAGGTCGCCAATTTCTAATGGTGGTGCAGGCGGTAAAGGTGTAGTCATTTTAAGCATACCTACAGCAAAATATTCAGGAACTATAACTGGAAGTCCTACGGAAGCAACATCAGGTGCAAATAAAATATTAACATTTACAGGTTCAGGGAGTTATACATCATAATGGCTACTTTTGCAAAAATAGGATTAAACAACAAGGTAATAGAAATATTATCTATTCATAATAATGAACTAAAAGATTCAAACGGAATTGAACAAGAAATTAATGGAATAGATTTCTTAACTAAACTTACTGGTTATCCAGTATGGAAACAAACATCTTACAACACTCATGGAGGAGTTCACTCAACTGGAGGAACACCTTTAAGAAAAAATCATGCAGGAATTGGTTATACTTATGATGAAGATAGAGATGCTTTTATATCACCTAAACCTTTTAATAGTTGGATATTAAACGAAACAACTTGTCTATGGGAAGCACCAGTTGCTTATCCTACAGATGGAGAAACTTATCAATGGAATGAAACAGCTTACCAAGCTGCATTATCCGATAGTTCGGATACTACAGTAGCATGGGAACAGGTTTCCTAATAACGATAATGAAAACTTGTATAAATATAACTAAGGAAGATAATTAAAAGACATGCCAGCAATTATAACAGACAGATTTAGAATTCACAATAGTGAACAGTTTTCAGAAGCCTTTTCTGAGGCGTCAGGTAATACTTTTTACTTAGGTATTGGTAGACCACAAGCATTCGCAACTTCTACAAGAGGTGACGCTAGAACAAATAACGAGGGTACAGATACATCTCCAGTTACTCCAGCAGACAATGTTAATTCACAACACTTTCCTTTTGATGATATGTTGGCGGCTAAGAAAATTACTTCTACAGATGTAACCTTTGCAGTTCCAAGAAGAAACTGGACAACAGGTACAACTTACGATATTTACAGACATGACTATGGAGAGTATTCAACAGGTACTACAACTGTTATTACAGCAAATGGTGGTGCGTCAACTTTACATGACGCAGCTTTCTATGTACTCACAACAGACAGAAATGTTTACAAATGTTTAGATAACGATAGTAACACAGCTTCAACAGTAGAACCAACAGGAACATCAACATCTATTCTATCAACAGCAGACGGATATAAGTGGAAATATATGTACACTCTATCTGCTTCGCAACAATCAAATTTCTTATCAACTGACTTTATGGCAGTTGCAACAAACTCAACAGTATCATCAGCAGCCGTTGATGGTGCAATCAATGTTTGTAAAATTAAAACTGCCGGTTCAGGTGGTACAGACGGTACTCATACAGGTATCGCAATCAGAGGTGACGGTTCTTCAGGAACAGTTTCAGTTACAGTAACTTCAGGTACAGTCACAGCCGTAACAGTTACAAATGCAGGAACAGGTTACACTTTTGGAACAATCAGTAATGCTCAAATCGTAGCCGCTGGTGCAACAAGTTTATCAGGTGCAGAAATAGATGTTATTATAGAATCAAAAGGCGGACACGGATTTAATGCAGTAGAAGAATTAGGTGGATTTTATGTAATGATGAATACATCACTTGAAGGAACAGAAAGTTCAAACACAAGTGACTTCACAGTTACAAATGACTTTAGAAAAATTAGTTTAGTTAGGGATCCAAATTCAGGCGGTTCAGCTGCCACAGCAACAACACTTAGAGGCACAAAAGCAGTTAACCTTTCAGGTGTTACAGGAACATTTACAGCTGATGAAGAAATAAATCAAGCTACTACAGGTGCAGTTGGTAAAGTTGTAGAATGGGATTCAGTAAACAGTATTTTATATTACATTCAAACTAGACATACAGACGAAGGTATTGATAGTAACGGAGACCAAACAGCATTTAGTGGACAAAATGTTATCACAGGACAATCGTCTAGTGCTAATGGTACACCAACAACATCAACAAGCACTATTAACAGTCAAGTATTTACAAGTGGATATTCCGCTTCAGAAATGGATGCTGACTCTGGTGATATTCTTTACATTGAGAACAGAGCGCCGATTACAAGAGCTGCTGACCAAACAGAGAATATTAAACTAGTTATAGAATTTTAGGAGAGTTAAATGCCAAGTCCAACTGACTTTAACCTCTCGCCTTATTATGATGACTTTAGTGAGTCGAAGAAGTTTCATAGAATACTTTTTAGACCGTCA
>Ga0222629_1000391_pt1 | contig 14835 bp, 17 predicted proteins | sample AntAcemetagenom1_FD_179847 | JGI IMG/M metagenome (GOLD analysis project Ga0222629, IMG submission 179847) | Saline water microbial communities from Ace Lake, Antarctica - #1 | ecosystem: Environmental > Aquatic > Non-marine Saline and Alkaline > Saline | place: Antarctica: Ace Lake | collected... | reverse complement strand
CTCTCGCAACATATGGCTTACAAGATGAAAATTGGAAATTTATGACACAAGGAGAAGGAAGTTTGATGACAAATTGGGCACATGGTGTGTATATCCAAGCAGGTGTGAATCCTAGTTATATGTACTCGAAGTTTAAGGTCGTCCGAGATGAATCTAGAGAACTTAAACCTGAATATGAAAATTATATTTTCATTCACGATGATGCTGAAAGGGGTCAAGGAATTGATGTAAAAAATGAGTTACCAGTGTGTAGACCCACGATTGAATCTACACCGAATATTTTTGACTATGTCACACTCATCGACAAGGCTCAAGAATTTCATGGAATGAATAGTTCTTATAGTTGGATGGTAGAACTCATGCGAATTGGAAACCCAACTAAGAATTTTTTCCATATAGATATCGCGCACACGTACTACGTACCCCGATCAGTCAAAACTGTATTCAGTGACGATCTTTGGACCTTTGTTTAATGACTTTTTTCCTCTATGATGTTCGAACCCTCATCTATGTTAATACTCTTCTTCAACCTAGAACGTTCATCGTTGAGTTTGTACACACTTCTCGCTTTCTGTATAAACTCGTCGTCAAAATTTTCCATCTTTTCCAGATCCCTGAGATCATCCTCGACGTCCCACAATTGACGATTGACATCCATCAACCTTTCTTTTATAGGTGTCGGAAATTCTAACTTTCTGATCGTTTCCAATTCGTGACACACATTTTTGAGTTTTTCGGGATCGGTCATCTTTTCAGCCTTTATCTCGAGAATCGTAATCTTATCGATAAGTTCTCCCTTCGAAATCTCGACAAGCATTTAAAGGAAAAGTGTCTCTATCCTTTAAATGAAAGTAGCCATCATAACTGGGGCGAACGGTCAAGATGGATTTTATTTACAGGAATTCCTAAAGAATAAGGGATACTCTATCAAATGTTTCACACGCGAAGATGACATTTTAAACTATTCGAATGTTCACGCGTGTATTTCGGCACAAGGTGAAGTTGAAATTGAAATTTACAATCTCGCAGCACAAAGTCATGTAGGCACACATGACAGGATGACATTCGAGTTGAATACAATGGGTCTCTTGAACATCCTTGAATCTGTGAAAGAATTGGGAACCAAGTGTAAAGTTTTTCAAGCATCTTCGTCGGAGATTTTCGGATCAATAGATGAAGTCCCACAGGATGAAAAAACACCATATAATCCAATCACTCTCTACGGTGTTTCAAAATTATCTGCTCACCTCATTGCGAAACACTATAGAGAAATTCACGGTTTATTCGTGTGTTCAGGAATCCTATTCAATCATGAATCACCCCAGAGAAAGGATACATACGTCACACAGAAGATTATTAAGGGTCTAAAGTCGGGACAACCTTTCACTCTTGGAAATATAGAGGCTCGTCGAGATTGGGGTCATGCGAAAGATTACGTGGAGGCTATGTGGCTTACGCTACAACAAGAACACCCAGGGGATTATGTGATCGCCACGGGTAAAACACATTCTGTACGAGAATTCATAGATATCACCGTACACAAGATGGGTAAGAAAATTATATGGTCTGGTAAGGGAACACATGGAGAAGGTCGTATCGATGGTAAGGTTGTCGTGAGAGTATCCGAAGAGTTTTACCGACCAAATGACCCTAAGACACTCGTTGGTAACCCCAAAAAATTAGAATCCCTCGGGTGGTCGAGGAAATACACTCTCCCCGATATCATTGAAGAGATGCTATCCCCTCCTTCAGACTCATCTCTGGTTTCCAATAGTTCAAAATAAATGGTCTCGGTTCGTTGAACTTGGTGTGCGTGTTCCTTTTCTTTTCACTTGGACGTACATCCTCACATATGTATCGCGCGACATCTTTGATCTTGATAGACTCGAAGCTCGTTATGTCCACCGAATCCGTTTCTTTTAAAATCTCCTCGTACCTCTCCATAACATTATTGAGACACTTCGCGCAGTCACTCGTGTGTAAAAATTGTCTCTCCTCTTCCCCATCTGTCATCAAGTCTATGTACCCATTCATTTTGTACTTGTGGATCATATCTGTGATGACATGTGATTTTTCAGAAACAGTCTCAGGTCCGTATACATTCCAAAATCGCGCAGACAAACCACCCAATTTTCGGGTGTAATGTTCACCTATATATTTTAGGGTTCCGTACACATTATCCATATTGAACATCGTACTCGAAGCGAATATAAACTTCTTGTTCGCGAGAAGATTGAACGTGTTTATCATGATCATGTTATTTCGATTAATGAAATCTAAATCAACATCCCATATGTACTTCGCACCACCGACATCGTACGCAAGGAAGAATACAAAGTCACTCGCATCTATAGCAGACTTTAATCTATACACATTGAGAGAATTACTCATGTCATGTTCGCTCCTCAATTTGATATCCCAACGCACGACACAATGACCGTGGTCCTCCAGGACTTTACATACTGCAGTCCCTATTACACCTTCTGACCCTAATACGAGAATATTCATACATATTAAAATAAAGATATCTTTAAGTATGAAGCCCATAGCTGTGAATGTCTATATGCTTCTCATGTTCTTGTCGTACGTGATGCGTAGGACAGGGACATTTTCATTGGAAGAAAAGGTGAAGATGATTGAATTTTTAACTCACATGGCACTCAACCCCAACAAAGTGGCGAACCCGAGCATCCCATTCTTGAGCTCAGCGTCGGGGGTGAAGACTGCGAATTCCTCCGTTGCGAAACTCTCCGCCGTGATGAGAGACGCGAGCGCCAGTGTGGTGACAACACCCGTCGCAGCGATCGCATACACAGGGTCTTCAACCTGTTGAATCAGGTTTTCTCCAGACATCGTCTAGTTCATAGACCCCCAAAGCACCCCTCGCATCGCCGAACGACCATTGAGCACCTCGGTGAAACGAACCTTAGGGTTAGGTTCAGCAGAGGTGCGGGTCGTAGACGCGTTGCGACGCGCAAGTGAGAGTGGAACTCATTACTCACGTTTCTTCTCCTTAAGCAAGATCTTGTTCAGTACGTATAATTGGATGATGATACTCACTGAGGTGTAAAGTGTTGCCATGTTGAGACCATATTTTCGGTACTGATACACAAACCAGAGACAACTCGTGACTAAACCAAGAAGTATCGCATTTTTTGTGTTTATGTCAATGTCTTCTACGTTTTTTACCTGATCGTACATCTGGAAAAGACCCAGGCCCATCGCGACACTAGAGATAATCTCGTCCATTTATATTCATATATATTATAAATGGAAGTACTCTTACAAAAATTTAACGGAAAGATCGATGCCCAAAGTCTCATGAAGACTATCGAAGAACTCAAAGTAGAGTACATCGATGATGGTCTCACAAAGGAAGATATCCCCCCGATCCTGGTACGTCTCGTGATGGAATCTCAAAAGTTCAAGAAACTCCCAGGTCACCAAAAGAAGAAGTTGGTCATCGGCGTACTGAACCACCTCATCGAACAGATCGATGACGGCGAGAAGGACTCCGAGTTTGAGGTTGTTCTCAAGGCCCTCGTACCCCCCATGGTCGATAGTTTCGCCATGATGCTCAAAGCAAAGAAAATGTGTCTCCCTTGTTTCGCTTAAGGTTTTACAGAGTAAGTAATGTAGCATGCGATTTCCATCACTAGAGGTTATGGTTCGTTATGGAATCTATACAGTCAAGGAACTCGAACGATTCGCAAAGGGACTCACCCCAAAAAGGAAGATTAACATCCTAAGTGAGTGTACAAAGTGTGACTTTGTATACGATGGAAGTTTGTGCCTCAATTGCCACCCATGAAATACTGCACAGTGACAAGTTATATGTCTCGGGGACCTGTCACCATAAGCAATAACCACATGTGCGCCGAGCGACAACTCATACGACAGTTGTATAGGACGTGTTTACAAAAGGGGTACAAACCCCATCAATTTACAGAATGGTTACACAGAAAACACGGAGAACTCATCATAGAACGTAAAACGATCTATGGAGATGCTATATCTTTACCGTGTGTTTTGTGTAGAAAAGTCATGGAGAAGTTCGACATATGTTGGGCCGCACACGATGGCGAGGGGTGGGTACACAGTAAGAAATCAAAGTGTGTACCCAGATCATTACCCACAGCTAAACAGAAGCGGAATTTAGGGTTTGGTTGTAATGACCAGCCCCAACGCTGACTCCAAGTTGTTATGACTTCGCTGGAGTGGTTTCGTTCGCTTTAGTTTTAGCGCAGTGTTCCCAGTAGTCGCATTCTTTATTTCATCCATCCTCTTCGTGCTTGAAACAAAGGGTATCCTATTGTCCACGTACGGCTCACTGATGACCTCTTTCGGGACATCTCTGTCGAGCGTATGATTTTCCCGAAACGTCTCGATCGTGAGATCCCCCCCAAACTCTTGTAACCTAAATCTATTCGGCGCGGGTTTCACGGGTCCAATCTGATTGAACATCTTTTTACGCATCATCACTATGTTCCCACATACGATACCCCCTTTGGTTAAACCGTATTTTTCTACAGCGTATGTTTTCATACAACTCCAAGAACAAAAATGACCGGATGTAAAAAATTTGTTCCGTCTATCGTCGTATTTAAACGGCATACTTAAAGGTGTCGTATCGAAATCGTGACAGCACCACCAACACCACATAAATATGTTGATTATTTTCTCTTTAAATAGTATATGTCAGGAGGACAGCCGATCATAGTTATGGCACCCCAAAGAAGTGGTGGAGGTGCGGGGATACTACTCTTATTTGGTATGTTTTTCATTCTCATGATGATCATCATTTTGTTTTGGGTCATATATAAACAACAGAAACAGAAAGGTGGTGGTGGTGGTGGTGGTGGACAGCAACGTGCGAAGGTGAATGAAACATCCCTTCAAGAAAGTAAATCAATGATTCGCGCAGTAGGTGCAGGGGCTGGTCATGACACAGATGTATTAGAAGCAGAATTGGAAAAGTCTGTACAAGAGGAAGCTGCGAAAAGTTGTATGGTGGATCCACTCAGAGGTGGACAATGTAGTCCAAACTATACTTTAGAGGGTGGGTGTTGTTATCCAGACGCGAGCGCCCCACCAAATCCAAATGCGGCGAAAGTGCAGTTGGTGAAAGAACTCGCGATCGGGATTGGTGGTGGTACACTCCTTGAAATGTTATTGGTGGCCAGTATCACACGAGCTTCTGGTACAGCGGGTGTGAAGGCTGGTGCAGCGGGTGCTAAGGTTGGTGCTGCGGCGGCGAGGACTACTGCTGCAGGTCTGAAGGGTGGCGCCGCGGCTCTGAAAGCTGCGAAGGCCGCTACTGCTACTGCGAGAGCGGCGGCCGCGGCGGTGAGGGCTGCCGCTGCGGGTGCGAAGGCTGCTGCTGCTGCGGGTAAATATGCGATGGCCGCAGCCGGTGGTCCTATTGGTTTAGCAGTTGCGGTAGCCATGTTAATATTTGATGCGATATCCATAGCATTGGATATGACCGATTCGGGTGGATACGATTCACAAACAACTAATGGTACACTAGACATGCTCAAACGCATAATAGATTACGAAACCGCGAAAGCTCTGGAAATCGAAGGAATCGAGTATCCAATACTTTTCCCATTAGCCGTTGCCTACCCCGAAGAATTTGATGCTTCGATGAAGTACGCGTTGTCACAAGTAGAAGCAACTCACATGTTAGAAGAAGTGCTCAAAGATGATGTACTTCTGAACGCGGCTGCCGATTTTATAGAAGCGTCGGAAGAAGAGCCAGATGTTGAAATGCCCCAGGTACTTTCGGATTTTTTATTCCAACTCCCAAGACGTTTCCATGTGGAACGTGATAAACATATCTTCAACAAACTCCAAGAACTCTTGGGTCCCAAGAGCTACATGATAGAACTCTACGAAGGTTTGAGCACACCCGATCGTGTCGCCGTGACATTATCTCTGCGTGGTGTCCAAGAATGGAATGATAATAGTAAAGCAACTTGGTTCGCGAACAATGATCTCTTCAAACAACCAGATCCTCCCCCAGCTGGTGAAGATCCTTGGGCGGCTCTCTACACCGATACCTATTACGTGTATGAGTCCGGTCCATCCAATAATCCCGTCATGGTTCCTAAAAAACTTCCCGTAAAAACAGCACTCGGTTGTTTCTATGGGAGTCTCGTATCCTATTGTGAAAAGTCGAGAAAAGTTAAATCAACCTCACCCACCATCAATCCAAGGGATTTGGGTGTTAAGTTCGAATATGAGACTGGTGTGTGTAATTTTACACGAGAATACTGTAGTCGGTACGGTCTAGAATTTAAAAATAATGATTGTAAAACAAGACCTGGTCAGGGTGTCGCCGAAATGATTTTTGGTGAGGTGGTCACACGAGGATTTATTAGAGCTTTCACATCCCCTCCTTCATACGCTAAGAAATCCGAGGGTCCCGCCACCGTGGGTGCCTGCCCACCAGGTATGCGTGATGATGGGATAAACTGTTGGCTCGACCCAGTATATAGAGGTCCGGGAAGTCCTATGGGATGTAAAGATGGTCAAGAAAAGAAGGGTCAGTTGTGCTACTCCAATTGTCGCGATGGGTACAACTCGAGTGCTCTTGATTGTGAAGGATCTTGTCCAGAGGGGTCGGAAAATTCTGGATTCCATTGTACCCAATGGATTCACTCGTACATTCCCGATTGGGATTGGAAAAAATTTAAATTAAAAGGTTGCCGCTCTGGATTTAAATACCGCGGAACGACATGTAATGAGGAGTGTCTGCCCGATTTTGATTTTAGATCGGGTGCGGTGGGTTCTGCATTCTGTAATAAAACGAGAGGGCGGTACTCGAGAGCTGGTGATCCTAAACCATTAAGTACGTGCCCATCCGATAAAGAAAAGGAAGGACTCCTGTGTTATCCAAAATGCTCAAATAAGGGAGACCAAGGACAGTATAAATATAACGGTGTTCTCGATTGGTGCCAGCCCGAGGGAGCGGGTGGTATCAAGAAGGGTCTCGGTGATCGGTGGGAATGTCCCGAGGGGTCTTCGAGTATAGTCGGAATTTGCTACAAAGACTGTAAGCCAGGCGAGAGTGATGATGGTTTATTATGTAACCCACCATAATTAAAATCTAAGAATATATAAATTAATAATGGCATCAATTGCGAGAGCAGGTGGTGCCGCGGCTGGAGTAGGTTCTGCGGCTGCGAGAGCAGGTAGTGCTGCGGCCGGAGCTGGTGCTGCGGCTTCCAGGGGACTCGGTGACCTCGCGGGCGTCGGTGCCCGTGGAGCTGGCGACTTCACAGGCATCGGTGCTCGAGGAGCTGATGACCTCGCGGGTCTAGGCCGTGGAGCTGATGATCTCGCCGGAGCAGCCGGAGCTGGTGCCAAAAAGTCTAGTTTTCTGGCGAAGAATGCGAACACGTTACTCGCGGGTGGTGTCGCCGCCGGTGGTCTCATTTACCTCGATCGAATGTACGCGGGGGCGAAGGAGGATGTCAAGGATTGTATGAAAGTGTGTCTCCCTGATAATTGGGACGATCATGCGTACGGTGACTTGAAAAGTACTGAATTAGTATACAAGGAGTTGGACGACGTCGGTGAGCAACCCGTGTGTACCGCACAAATTGAAGATTGTGGTAAATATTGTGGTGAAAAGTGTGAAGACATTCACGATTACGATGCCCCAGGTACCAATTTCCTGAAAGGTGCGGGTGGGGATGCCGCCGAAGGGGCGACAGATCTCTTCAAATCTATATTCGGAGACATATTCGGTGATTTGGGTATAGACTCTACCACTATGTACGCATCATCGAGTGCGTGTTCCCTCTGCTGTTGCATGCTCATCATCATGATGGTCGTCTTAAAGTAAACTTAAAGATATTTTCATTCTTTATACCAATGATACTCTCAATAGACGTTGGTATAAGGAATTTAGCGTTGTGTCTTCTCGATCAAGACCTCATCCGTGAATGGGATGTCGATGGGATCCCTCCCCAACACGCCGACGGTGTGTACATGTCTTTAAGGGATCACTTAGATGCGAGACCTTGGGTACTCACCGCTAAGACCATTCTCATAGAAGAACAACCATCCTTTAATAAGAAAATGGTTTCCGTCATGCACTTTTTACATGCCTACTTTATCATTAAGTGTCCAAAGGCGGAGACCATCATTTATCACGCCTCGAATAAGATTCCAGATATCGCCGGTCCCGGGAAGGCACAATACAACAAGAGGAAGAAAGCCTCCATAGAGCGGTGTGAAGCCTTCATCCGTAGCTCCCAGACGAACGCACACTGGGTAGATACCTTCGTAAAGTCCAAGAAGAAGGATGACCTCGCAGATACCGTGATGCAGGCTCTCTCCTTCGTGAATAGGACTGAGGTCGTCACTAAAAAAAAGAAGGTGACAAAGTTAGTTGCTCGAAAACCCAATGAGAATCAAAAGAGGACAAAGTACTCCAAATGTAATTTAGCATGGATTTATTTGAACAAAGTAGAATGTGAAGTCCTCGAGAAGAACAAGAGGTTCATGAAGGACCTCAAGAGGTACTATCGGGACATCGAGGAGTTGAAGAAGGCTCTGGAAGCTTAACCACGATTTTAGTGTCACCGAGAACCTCTTTCAAAATAGTTGCTTTAGTGCGCGCATATTCACGTCCATATACACGTCTAGCTTCTTTATTCTTCTCGTAATATTCTCTTTGCTTTTGTTTAATGATTTCCTTATTTTGTTCTTCATACTTTTTCTGATAAGCCTTCTTCACTTCGGGATCCTTGTGAGGCATTCTTATATAGACTGAGAAAGTTATTTTTAACCTAATTGAATAGTATACTTTTCCAAAGTAGAACGTTTAGGCAACTTACCTGTTTCTTTCATTTGACGAATCACCTTTTGACGGGCATGGTTAAATAAAAAGTTTGAATCTTCTTGATGATCATATACGCATTAAAGACCCCCGAGGAGCGTAAAAAAACTGGTTTCATATAATATATGTCACCTCACTTTATACGTTGATGCACGAGAAATTATATATCCCTTAAAAGTAGAATGAAGGTTCATATCGTCGGAGCTGGACCCACTGGGATGTCTCTCGCGTGGGAATTACTCAAGTCAGGAGAACACCAGGTCACGATATACGATCGAAAAATGTCAGCGGGTGGTTCGTGGTGGGAACCGAGTGAAGAAGTCAGAGATCTTCATGCACACCGGATCGTGTTCGATCGCGCGTATATCAATACACAGTCACTCTTCAAAGAGATGGGTATCTCGTGGGATACCATATTTCAACCGGCAGATGGAGACCATGTATGGTTCGCCCTACGTTCTCTCAGTGTCAAAGATTATGGAACTCTCATTGCTTTATTTTCAAAAGTACTCTCACAATCTACAAAATACAAGTCCATTTCATTGAAGGAGGCTGTGGGAACCTTGAGTGAAAGTGGCCAAGCTGTCATCGAACACCTCCCACTCATCATGGATGGTGTGACTTGGAATGTCATGTCAGCCTATGAATTCGTTCACAACATAGATCACGTCGGTCTCTCCAAGACCTACACGCAACGCGTTTCAGGTAAAGTCATGTGTGATGCGATGGAAAACGCAGTCATGGAAGCGGGTGGAAATTTTGTGTTTAACACCGAGTTGGAAAGTGTTTCGTACGGTGAAAATAGTTACATCGCCAAGTTTTCGGGTGGGAAGCGTATACAAGATGGTATGCTCTTTTTATGTCTCGATAACAGTCCAGCCTTGAAACTACTCGCAGATAATTGGGGACCTGACGCTGACAAGAAATTGAGGGAAAGTACTTACGGAGCTATAAACGTTCTCTTAGATTATGAAGATCCTATTACGATTGAAACAGATCTCGAGATTGCTACAAAAACGAGATGGAATCTTCAACCGAAAGTTCTCTCAGATGGTAAAACGGTTTCGTGTGTCATATGTGATCTCTCCGATGATGTCTTGCGATACGACCCAGCTGGATTGAAAGCAGAGGTACTGAATCAACTCAAGCTCCCAGAACCTCGGGATATGCGTATCGGGTGGGGTGCGCATTGGAAAGGTAAAAAATGGGAATTCACACAGTCCTCGGGGGTTCTCAGTCTCCACGGACAACTCCCATTTTTCGGGAAATGTTCCAAGGTGGCCATGTGTGGTATGATGTCCCCTAGAAAGACACCCTATTCGAGTATCGAGGCGGCTGTGGAAGTGTCTAGAGCCCTCAGTCACCAACAATTTGGGACGCGAGAACCTCTTCAACCTATTCTTCTGTCACAGGTTGTGGTACTCACAATTGTGGTACTTATAGTTTTAATTCTAATTTATCGTAATAGGTACCAATGAAGTTCGTCACCAAAGTATACGAACCCATGTACGAGCACAACGAAAAAAAGTATATCCGTTTCACGGTTCCCCAAAAAGTATCGGAAATGATAGAGCGAATGCATGCGAATAGGATACACCTCCTCACGAATACGAGTGTGAGTGACCCACTCGATGGTCGGGTTCTAAAAGTGAAGGTCCCGTTCCGGTATAGGAGAGTGATGTGTAAAGTTACGGGGCGTCCGCTACAGTCTCTTATACGGGATGATGAAGTTGAAATCGAAGTGGAATTCAAAGGTATTTGGAATACAGGAGATTACTCAGGATTTTCTTGGATACTATCGAGTTGTTCAGTCGTGGACTGATTGGGGTCATTGGGGAGTTCAATTTGGGTGAGACCACCCTTCTTGAATCCCTCGAAGGTCTGGAGCATACCCTGTTGTCTAAACACTTCCTGGGTCAGCTGCTCGATGTGCAGACGAAGATTATTAATATTCTCTTCAACGTCTATGATAGGCATATTCTACTCATTTAAAGTTTATCCTCTTTAAATAAGTATGCTTACCAGAACCGGATACATAGTAACCGAAGGTCCAATTCAAGAAATTAAAAAGGAACTCACAGTAAGACCAGTAGTCAACGGGGATTATGGGTTTCCTCCACCACCTTTCAAAGTTTTCAGACCAACTAAGAATGGAGTGTGCGTTCCAAGATTCTATGGAACTTCTAAACTTGGAGAACCCCGAGAAGACAAACGACCCGAACCTGTTAGAATCCGGACCAAGTTCGTCGGCCAACTCCGAGACGCCACCCACCAGAACGAGGCACTCGCAGCAGCAATTCAAGCAGGCCATGGTGTCCTTTCTTTACCATGCGGCTACGGCAAGACGACGGTATCCTTGGCCATAGCGTGTAAATTGGGGTACCGAACGATGATTGTCGTCCACAAACAGTTCCTCGCAGACCAGTGGCGTGAGCGCATCCAACAGTTTTGTCCGGGTGCCACGATCGGTGTTGTCCAGCAAAACAAAAAGGAGATGGACTGTGACTTTGTCATCGCGATGCTTCAGTCCCTTTCCCTCAAGGAATATAGTTTCTCGGATTTTGATACTGTGGGAACACTCATCGTAGATGAGGCACACCATATTTGTGCGAAGGTGTTCAGTCAGAGTCTCTTCAAGCTGTGTCCTAAGCATATCTTCGGACTCTCTGCAACTCCAGAACGAAAAGATGGACTCACCAAAGTCCTTCATTGGTTCATGGGTCCCACATTCTTCGCGGTCGAGAGAAAAAATCAAGAACAAGTTGAGGTGTTTCCGATAACGTTCGATTCAGCCAGTTACATGAACCCACCACCCTCCATGCGAAACGGGAAGATTTCTATGCCCAACATGATCACCCAGATTGTCGAGGACCGTCAGAGAAACAAGATGTTGGTGGAACTCGTGAAGAAGGCTTCCGCGGGGACGAGACAACTCCTCGTCTTGACTGACCGAAGACACCACTGTGAATTTCTTCACCAATGTTTCCCCAAAACATCTGGACTCTACATGGGTGGTATGAAGGAGGTGGCACTCCAGGAATCCTCTAAGAAGAAAATCATCTTCGCGACGTTCAGTCAAGCCCACGAGGGTCTGGATATTCCAACACTCGATACGGTCATTCTGGCCAGTCCCAAGTCGGACATCACTCAAAGTATTGGAAGAATCATGAGAGAAACAAAGGGGAAGAAGAATTCGCCTCATATCTATGATGTGCACGACCCATGGTCAATCTTCACGTCTATGTATTACAAACGAATGAAGGTGTACCGCCAAGGTGGATTCAACATTCACGGAAAGGTCGTAGAGGAAACGAAGAGCGACTTCCCCCAGGGAAAGTGTTTGTTTTTATAATCTGAACATCTATTAAATGTCTGGTGCATTAATACAACTCGTGTCCAAGGGTGTTCAAGATGTATACCTCATGAGCGATGAGGGACATTCCTTTTTCCGAACGAAGTTTGCTCGGCACACAAACTTTTCACAAGCTCCGAAGTATATAAAGACTATTTCTGATAAGGATACGTCTATTATTATTCCCGTCCTCGGAGATGTCATTAATGGATTGTGGTTCGAGGCTGACAGTAATAGTCTCCACAACATCGCCTCGAACCTCTTTTACAATTCGACGATCGATCTTTTCATAGGTGGTCAAAAAATTGATTCCCAACATTTCGATTATTACAGTGAAATATGGCCGAATTACCTGGCGGATACGTACAATAAGTCACAAGAACTCAATAACAAGGCTTCACTTTCCAATAAATTCTTCGTCCCCCTTCACTTTTTCTTCTGTGATCACAAAGCCTTCTTACCTCTAGTCGCACTTCAAAATCATCAAGTCGAAATACGAATTAATTTCGATCAAACTACTCTCGGAATCATTCCAGCGGCCGAAAAGAAGGCGAACATGTATGGCAACTACATTTACCTTGACACAGAGGAGCGTGAGGCACTAGTGAAACGTTCGTTGGACTTTGTCATTACACAGACACAACGTGCAGAATTCCCTTTGAACAGTATAATAGACAACACGACCGACACTGGTGGATACAATACCCTCGATATCTCTCTCTTCAATCACCCAGTAAAGTCACTCTTTTTCGGTTTTGGGACATCCCAAACCAATCCTGCAGCAGATCGTTTTTCGTTCATAAACGCAGACATGTACATCAATGGGACATCGCTCCTCGAAAATATGAGTCCGGTCTATTTCCACACAGTTCAAAATTATTACAAATCTACATATGGTAGAACGTATTACAATATGCCATCACATTCACCTACGTTCACGAGGTACTTCGCGTATCATTTCTGTATGAACGCATCGGAATATAACCCATCGGGCAGCTGTAATTTCAGTCGACTCGATAATGCGAAGATTATACTCCGGGGTGTAGAGGCGGTTAACCGACCATATGTGTATGTGTATGCTGTAAACTATAATGTACTCAGGATCAAGGATGGTTTAGCTGGAATTTTATTCGGTAATTAATGTATATGGCGACACAGGCGAATGGCATTCTCGTGACAGCCGGTCAGATTTATGTCAGTAGTTTAGATGCCGCACCCAGAGAACAAGATGTTATTTCAGGTGTCGCGAGTATCCAAACTGGTGAGATCACAGCCGACGAGATCACAGTATCGAATCTCAATCTGTCAGGTTCATTGACTGCCACGGGTAATATGAATCTAACAGCTTTCACCAATGTTAACCGAATGTCTGTAGCTCAGATTGGTATAGATGTTACAGACCCTATTCACGATTTTCAGGTTGGTGTGAATGATTTTATCATAGATCGTACAAGACCTAACCTTGTACAGGTGACTGGTAATGTAGCATCCACAAATGTAACCACATCCAATATCCTCAGAACCGTGAATAATAATTTTTTTGTGGATAGCGCTGGTTCCAATGTCTTGAAAGTAACTGGTAACACGTTCTCGACTAATATCACAGTGGGTCAAACACTCGTAGTGGGTCCAGATGTATATACGAGCAGTGATATCGTAGTATTTCAAAATGGAAATGTCGCACTCGAATCCAGTAACCTTAATATAGTTGGGGATGTGAGGGTGGATGGTAATGTATTCATCACCGATTATTTAACCTATTTAGCCGCGAACAACCTGATCGTGTCCAATGCGGTCATTCAAATGGCTGATGGATTTCCGGGTGGTGCGTATGATAACGGTCTTTTCATGACTGATCACCCTGGTGTGGAAGCGAATTTAGTTTTTGGATATTCTACGGCGAATACAGAATTCTTTTTTTCGAGAACGTTCGAAAGTGCCTATACAGTGGGTGGACCCGGAAAGCAAACTATCACCATGGATTCAAATGCTGTGAATGTCCATGTGTATGGTAAATTTTATACAGAAGGTGTTGTGGGCATTGCAAATAACTTACCTACACATACTTTATGTGTGGGATCCAATGTGTTCTTTGAAGATACAGGGTCGAATGTAATGTTTGCGAATGGTAACGTCTTCATACAGCAACTCAATTTGGGTGACGGTGGTCTCGTCAGTACAAACGACTTGTTTCAAATTGATGGGTCTTCCCTAACACCTGTGGTTTTTGGTTCCAATGTTCAAATGAAGGCGCTCCGGACAGATGGAACATTCCCATCTGGTGTGTCAAATCTTTTACCCATCGATGATTTTTCAGTGGGTGATAAAGTTTTCGCCAATCTCACATCTGGGAATGTATTAACGGTCGTAGGTAACACTGTGACCACAAATCTCCAAACTCAGAGTCTATTTTCCGCTTCGAATGTCACGGTACACGCGGATCATTCCGGTGGTGACAGTACTTCGAATGCACTCGTCCTCAAGTCTGGACCGACGGTATCGAATGTGAGCAGCATCGAGATATTCGGTGCGAGTACTTCCGTTACCAATCAAAATATAAGATTCAAGACCAAGAACACTGAGCGGTTACGTATCACCTCGACGGGTAAGATTGGTATCGCAAACACAAATC
>Ga0222629_1000387_pt1 | contig 14890 bp, 20 predicted proteins | sample AntAcemetagenom1_FD_179847 | JGI IMG/M metagenome (GOLD analysis project Ga0222629, IMG submission 179847) | Saline water microbial communities from Ace Lake, Antarctica - #1 | ecosystem: Environmental > Aquatic > Non-marine Saline and Alkaline > Saline | place: Antarctica: Ace Lake | collected... | reverse complement strand
TAAAGGGTTTTTACATTTAATTGCGACCGGAACTTTTCAATATTATCAAAACCATTGAATGAAAAGTCTCCCAAATGAATCAATATATCATCCTCACCGACAAAAGTATTAATGTTGTCAACCAATGCCTGATTCATTTCATCGAGTGTTTGGAAGTCTCGTGTTTTGTCTATGGATTTTTTCCACTTAGAGGTTCCAGCACAAATATTAACATGGTCGAAGTGTGTATCAGATGTCCAAAATAATTTTTGGCCTGTTTTTAAAATAATTTGTTTCATATATGATTTTTTATGTGTACTATAATATAACAAAAGCACCATTGACAATCAATGGTGCTTTACAAACTTTTACATAATTTATTTCTTGGTATCAAAAACAAGACCACCATCTTCGAAACATTCGAAGTCTTTATACGCAAGAGAATCTAATTCAACCCACTCAAGTCCGTCGATATATGCCATAGTAGTTTTTGATGGATTCTTTATTGGATTTATGAAAATGCCGATGGTGTTATATTTGCGAGCAAAATAACGTGCCCAAAAAGCACCGAGAGAAGTTCCAGCAATTATATCAGTTAATTCCATAGTTTTTGCTATAGGTTCAATAGTATTGATTACACTTTGAACAGTTGAGTAATGCTTTGGTGCAATTATCTCAGCATCAGGAAAAAAAGATCGGATTTTATTAATATTTTTGCCATTCTGGCCGGAATTAAATCCATGAATATATAAGATTCTCATAATGAAATGTATTTTTTTGGTGTATTGTATGAATGTTTAGTCTTTTGAACGATAACACCCAAAACATTCAAAGAAAATGTTATGGCAGCAAATGATAATAAAACGGAAAGGTGTAACATAATGTAGATAGGTTTGTTCAATGTTTGATTTGTTGTTACACAATATAAACATAAACCACATGAATGTCAATAGGTTTACAAAATAATATTAGTTCTGTTTCTGAGAATGGATGTCGGTTTCATTCCAGCGAGGCCACAGCGTGAAGCCCGTTTTAGGTGTATAACGTTTTTTACCGTTTACTATAGAATAAACATCCACAACAAGAAATTTCTTGTCTAATGAAACTTGCGGTAAACCACTAGTTGAAAAGCCAACACATATACCATAGACCAATCCTTTATGTTTGGCAGGATTATAGACAATAGTATCCCCTAACTCAGGTTCTATTCCAAAAATATCTTTTCTTTTATTCATAATTTTATAAACTTAGGTTTGATTAATTTCCATATTAAACCACTGTAGTCTGCTTTATTATTCATTTTGTATAGCAATCTATGATATTTAGTAGGATATGTTTGAACTAATATAGCAAAACTCTTTTGAGTTTCTGGTTCATGCTGCATAATTTCCTTCATAATAGACCGACAAAAATTATCAACTGTCTTGAATTGTTTTTTTATGAATTCTTCATAACTTTTTATTTTATTATAAAACTCATCTGGCACGTCTGTAAGTAAATTTTCCAAGTCGCCACCAGTAGAAAGGTATTCCCAGATGGATGTAGTGCTAACTTCAGTCATTATTCGGTGCAATCGAATATACTCAAGTCCTTTAATTTTCATGCGAGACCCATTTGTAAACTTAACTACATATCCTTCTTGATTGTTGCCTATTGTGTCTTTTAATTTGCTGATGTCCGTACTTGGATAACGTTTAACAACTTCACAATTTAGAAGGTTGGCTGCTATTTGTAAACCTTTGTAGCAAATTTCTTCACCACTAAGAATATTAATAGCACCAAGCATAACAATTTTTTCTTGTCCTTTATAATCAACTACGATTCTGTTCCAGTCGGCAATATATTCGAATATATAAGTATACCCTGGAATCAGTGTGGATGAATCTAGTTCATCAAATAAACTTTGTGCGGCCTTTGCCTGTTCTGATGTAAATGAACCACGGGAAGCGACTATCCATTTCTCTTTATAGTAAAATACTGTAATTAAAGAACCGTCCATCTTTTCAAAAACCTCAAATGTTTTGGTTTCTGTATGTTCGTTTTCTTCAATATTAAAAAACTTTTCAAATGGACGAGAAATTACAGTACCGAATTGGTCTGTTACCAATCCTCGGCATTTTAGGGTAATTTCGTCCCATTTTCGGTTGTATTGAGTAATGTTGGAGTAATTCCAAATAGTCAAAGGCATAGTTGGGTGTGTCTGTTTGATAAGCCACCCGTCTTTGTAATATGTTTCCAATGTTTTTTTAATCATGTACAAATATACACATAGTAAAGGACAATGTCAACCAATATTATTTACATTGTGAAAGTTTTTGGTTCGGTGTTGAAGTGTTTATATGTGTTGTCAACAAAACTAGCATTGATAAAAGTAGTATCTTCTGATTCGTATACTGTAGAATTTTTGATTTCCAATTCACCGAACCTAAAATTATCGTGAACGTGGCCGAATATATGGTATTTTGGTTTGATTCGTTTAATAAATTCATATAATGAATATGATCCGCAGTTTATGCGGTTTGGTGGTAAGTCCAAAATACCTATAGGAGGCCCATGAGTTACTACAATATCATGATAGTCGATTTTTTTATAGGCCTTATTTAGTTCAATCTCAGTCTTCATATAGAACCAATCATAAAACGGTGGGGTATAAGGAGAACCATAAATGCTAATACCGTCGATAGTTACAGACTCATCTATCAATAAAGTAACACCGGACGTGGCTGCCATTTCTCTAGCAAGGTCGGTATTTTGTGCTATGAAGGCTGAATGATTGCCTGGGACTAAAATTTTATGTCTTATGTCTAGATTGTGGAACCAATTTAAAAATCTCATAAATTCCCACTTGTTTATATGAGGATTTGGATGATTTGTCTCGTCTCCCGCATGAATAATAAGATCTACATCATTGTCTATTACTACTTTACTGTGGAAATTATGGGTGTCTGATATACCTTGTACTTTCATTAATATAAGTCTTCGCTAAAAAGTTTTTTCTTAAGTTCGTTGGTTTGCCCTGCTTTGTGTGCAACTTCATCCATTAGAGTTTTCTTTTTATGTGTTAAATATTGTATGAACATACCCTGGACAGAAAGACAAATTATCATTAGCCCTTGTATTTTTCTGGATATTTCTAATGTTATTTCTAGTTCCATGTTTTTTTGCTTATTCATAATTTTAGTTTTTTATCAGTGCAATAATATAAACATAAGCCAGGTAAATGTCAACCAATATTTTCGAATTTTTATTTACTCCAGTCTATTTTTTCCCAATTTTCATCAATTGCTTTTACGTCTTCTGTTCTTCTGTCACTTCCTTTCCCATTAAACCTTACTAATTGTTTCATTTTTTTATATACTAAGGTTTATTTTATTTAGCTCATCTACGATTGAACGAGCAGCTTGTGTTGGAGAACCGTTATTGTCTATTTCTATTATAGGAACGTTTCTATCATTATCAATCCAGCTTCGGCTATCATTATTAAAAGAGGTTCCTTCTCTTTGTAAATTAATAACATATAAATCAAATGTCTTTTCTAGGAGGTAGTACTCGTTTTGAAAACCTAAGTCTGTTATGATGGAAAAATTGTCAGTTTCAAGGGTTTTTATTTTTTCAGCGACGGCTGTTGCCCAAACATTTTCACCATTAACTACTTTGGCGTGTCTTTCAGACACAAAAATCAAAAAGTTTCTAGGACTCATATCGAATAATAAGGGATTTTTTTTGTCTTTTAATATTCTGTTGGTACATAAAAAAAGAAAATCTTCGTATAATAAAAGGTGAGATATGTATTGGTAGGCATATTCATATAAAGAATCTTTGAACGAAAAAGATTTTACCGTATGTCCTTGGTATTCAATAATTTCTACTAGTAAAGAGGCAACTGTATCTTTACCTGAGCCAGGCGGTGAATTAAATGCTATTACTGGTATTTTTTTCATAATCGAATGGAGTTTGCTAGATTTTTTTTCATTTTATCTATTGTTTCTGTTGGCACTTCATGGATATTTAAACCATCGTGCCTATTTTCCTTTACTATTATATGAACATCATAGCCATATAATTTTGCCAGGTCTATGTAGGGTTTCATTTCTTTTTCCTTAGTAAATGTATTGGAAACCGCTATTTTTTTCTTTTCTTTTTTCATTAACATCTCTGCTCTGGCAAAACACCAACTGTGAGCAGATGATAGTTCTTCTCTTTTCCATTCATAAGTACCAGATTGCTCGAAGAACATATCAGCTTCACAAATATTAGAGGTAAAAAGTTTTGCTAGTGTGGTTTTGCCGGAGCCTGGGACTCCTCGGATAATTAATAATTCTTTGGGCATATTATTATTGTATTTTTTACGTATAGTACAATATAACAAAAAATCTTGATTAAGACAAATATATATCATTAAAACCGAACATAATATTGAGTACTAATATTTCGGTTTCTGTATTAGATCTAAGAAGACCTATTTTTTTGTAGTATTCATATTCATTAAAACTAGTATTTACCATACCTTGAATATCGAGAAAAGAAGGATCAAAGTTACTTTGATTTTTTATTATCTCCATAAAGTCTTTTACCAAATATGCTAGTTTTTTTACGGGTATATAAGCATCAGAAGCGCAAATTTCGTAGATAAGAGTCTTCAGTATTAGGTGTTCCATTTTTGCTTTCCTTTCGATTTTTCTTTATGGCCAATTTTCTTTTTTTATCGAATTTATCTTCTGAATATTGGTCTTTTCTAGTCTTTCCCATTTTAAGTACTTTTGCTATTATTTTATAATTTTGATATACGTAAGAAATTTTACTATTCGATAATAATAACAGATTCTGATATTATTATCCAAAAAATCGTTAAGTATACAAAAACCACAAAAATTCTTGTATACTCAAGATATAATTCCATTTTTTTTAGATTTAGGTTATACCGGGATTAATCCAGGAAAGGCCTTATGTACAACTTTCAATGAACACTTTTCTAAATTTCCTGCCCTTACTTGTAGAATCCATTTTGCCTCTATAGGTGTTACTGCTTCTAGCATTTGAATGTATTTTTTTTCACGTTGAATAGCTTTCATATTATCGAAACCTCTACCAACCAAAAACATATTGAATTGATGCAAGTTTTTCTGTAAATTCCAAAAACCATCAGCGCCTTCAGGTGACTCAGTACTTTTTTTGTATGGAGGGACTCCTTCTGGAATTGACCAATTTATTGATGGATTATAGGCTAATGTGAATAATGCTTTCAGTTCGTTACTTTGGTTATCGGTAAGAATTTTTACCTTTGATAAAAACTGATTAGTGGCTTCCAGTTCTTCAAATATTGCATTGAATCTTTTAGTTATTTTAAATTTTTTGTCCATTTTCGGTCATTTTATTAGTGTTGTGATTTATTTATCAAAATTCGCCCATGTGTTCTACTAAATGTTTTAGTCTATTTTTTATGAAGTATGATAATAGTTTACTTCTCGAGCCATTTGCGGGTTTGGTATATAATTCTATAATTGGATTGTAGATTCTATCGGGAATCTTTGTGAGGTCCACAAGTTCCTGGTTTCTGTTGTAATTTCGCAACCACTCAGAACTTTTAAAATCTTCAGGTTTCGTGGTTTTAAAGTACTCTAGTTTTTTTGCGGACATCGTAGATTGCCTAATCCCAGAAACAAAGACATTATCATTGCTAAGTATGTTAGGAACACCGTCGCCCTTATCTCCTTTTATAGTATGTTCTAGAAGATAGTCAATAGGATCCTTTATTTTAACGAATTTTTTTTGTATAGGACTGAACTGTTCGACTCTTTCGTACCGTTGAAGTTGCTTAAAATCATGGTCAGAAGATAAAATCATTATGTTCTCACTGTCCGGTTTTAACCAATTATAATCAGCATTGGTTCTAGCATTTCTTTCGTGAATTGTTATTGCTGCTATTACATCATCTGCCTCCGCATTATTCATACGGATAAATTTATAGGGAAATACAGTATCAAGTTCTTCAAGAACTAAATTAGAAATTCTGTATAATTTATTCCAATCAGTTTCGTCTTTATCCCTATGTTTTTTCCTGCCCGCTTTGTAATTCGCAAAGACATCTTTTCGCCATGGGTGTTTACCATCAGCACAGATAACCAATTCCCCATAATCAGCCTTGAATTTATTCCTATAGATTCTAAGCGTGTTTAATATAAAATGCCGACCCATGATTTCATCTAGCATGCCACCGTTAATTTTCTGTTGCATCATTAATCCAGCAATGGATATTTGAGATATGTCTACTAGTATCATTAAAATATATTTAAGATTATTAAATTCTTATTGGTCCTATGGGTAGGAAGTTTTTCCATATCATGGACTAAATCGCCAAATATTTTTTTAGAATACCTTTTCTGTGTTTTGTGGATGTTTATTGCAACAGAAGGAAAATACTTGAGAGGTATTTTTTTGAAGCCTGATAAATTTACATCTAGATTTATCAGTGTAGTACCTTGGACATCTATTGTTTTGTCTTTTTCGGCTACAACATACCAGATTCTTTTCCTAGAAGTATCTGCGAAATAGATTTCAGTAGAACCTATTATCTTTTTGTGGTCTTTTGATGATAAATTTAACTTATTATCATCTTGCTTGAAGTGAAAACCTGACAGTTGTTTTTTAGCAGCAATGTTTTTTTTGCTTTGTCTTGGTTTCCTGATATTTTCGTTTCGTATATAATTACCAACACAATCAACTATATTTTGTATAGTTTTTTTGAGCTTCATGATGCCCGACTTAGGTCCTGGATAATACTCACGGTATTCCTTAATGCCTTTTAATGCCTTTTCAAGGTCAGACAGTTCATCTGTGTAAAAAGGAATAATCGCAGCAGCGGTCTTTACCGGCACTTCAAGTTTTCTTAGATATAATTCAACATCAAAAGTATGGTCCTTTAAGTCCACAACATGGTCAAAATCTGGGAGTATTTTTTTACGAAGGTAAAACCTTATTTTTTCTTCAGGTGTTAATACAGAGACCGGTTTTTTTACAGGTGTTGGATCTGGATCTGGATCTGGAGAATCTTCAACATGAGTTTCAAAAATCTCTATCATTTCTTTTAATCTAGTATCAAAAGTTACCTTTGTCAGGTCGTCTGGTTCCCAACCTCGAGTTATACATCTAGCAACCCAACCTAAGGTAATGTAATGAAATGTATCTGAAACATTTTTTACCGATTCATAATTTTTAGGGTCATTTAGTTTAAGGTATGAAAGAAGGTATTTTCTTGAATCCTTTTTATTCTTGAGTTTTGTGTACCAGGAAAGAGCGTGGCTCAATGAAAATTTTTCGTTTATTACAGGCTCATCCTTACCTAAAAGGATTTGTTCTACTGTGGTTTCTCTCATTTTGTATTATGTTTATTAATATGTTCAACAATATAACAAAAAATGCCATAAATTCAAAATTTATGGCATAAAAGTTTTAATCTGTTATTTTTTTTAGTAAGTTATACCAATCCGCGGCCCGAAATTCCCAATTATTCCTAAAATCAGCATATTCTTTAGCCGACCTGAGCGTAGTATTATTAAGTAATTGATAATTCGTGCCTTTAACGAATTCTATAGCTCCCTTAAGACAAGAATAAAAAGTACTAGCATGGTCTTGGATGTTTTCTGTGTATTGATAAAAAACCCCATGGTTGCTTGTGGTTTCTGGTATTGCCGCTAAATCAGATGCAACTATTAAATTTCTAGAACTCATTGCTTCTATTAAAGTTATACCCGAGGTTTCTTTCCATATTGATGGATACGCAAATATATGAGATTTACCCAAGTAGTCACGAACTACTGAATTCTTAACGGTACCATGATTAGTCATTTGTGGATGTGCATCAATTCTTTCAAATAATTTCTCGTAGGCCTTATCTCTTTCTTTCCAGCCATACAAATTAAAACTAGAAAATATGTCTAAATGTATATCTGGCATATCCCTAACAATATGTTCAAAAACGGGTACTAGTATTTCTAAGCCTCTGTGCGGTGTTGGTGTGTATATTAACCGAATTTTATTGTCTTCTGAGTTTTTATCCAATTCAGACTCATCGAATTTATCTATACAGTTTGGAAAAACTATACAATGGGAATAAGGAATATCGAATAGGTTTACATACCTTTCCTTTTGCCAATGAGAAACAAAAATTATCTTAGTGTATTTTTTCCAACCTCCATTTCCCATTGCATTAATAGCTTCATTATCTTCTGCTAAATCCTGGGCCCAAAATATTGCAGGTAAATCCGGCACTAATTCCCTTTCCCTTGAAACTACTATTTGGACTTTATCGAGCAAACCTGGTTCCATTTTTTCCATCTCGAGTTCTAATCTATATTTCATCATCTCCGAGCCGCCCATAGCATTTACGGATAGATTGTCTTTGTGTATCATTTTTAAGGTATTTGTGATTTTTTAAAATTAATCATTAAAAGATTTGAATTTTTTATTCAAAAATTTGCTTACGGACATGATTAGATTATTTGTATTATTTATTTTAGCGCTAAATGTTGTTATAATAGTACTAAGTCTTATATAGTCATTTATTATATACCTTTGGCGAGTAATAAGGTATATTATTAATATAAAATTTATGATGGATAACATTAAAGCTAGATTTTCTATCATTTTTCTATTATTTTATTGGTGTCTGTTAGTATTTTATGTACCTGTCCGACAGTATAAAAGTCATGAGTTCCTTTATTTTCTGGATAAACACAATCTAATATAAATTCAGCACAGTCTCTTCGGGCTTTTATTATTCTTAAACCAAAAATCATTGTAAATGCTTTACCAATTACTTGCCAAGTGCCATATTTTTCTTCTTTGTTATATGCAATCATCGCAAGATCCCAAGAAGACTTAGAAACAGATGGTACTAATTTATAGATTAAATTATAAGACCTTTTTCTGAATTTAGTTTTCAATATTCTAGGAATCTGAAGAGATATTTCTTCACCTTTATGTACAAAAACTACATGACTGTATTCTTCTAAACCAGAACCACGTTTTGAAAAAAACCTAATTACTTTGTCTAGAACCGTTTTGGATTTGAAAAATGCTATATAGTAGTCTGTCTCGTTCATGTGAATTTTTTTTAATAAATAAATGTAAAACCATTATGGATATTGATATTTATTGGCTGAGTTTTTGGTCAGTTTTCGTAAGCGCTGAATCGTTTATTCTTTTAAGAAGTATAATAAGTAAATCCGATTTAGATGAGAATTGCGAAGACTAAGGACTTTTTAGTCTTTTCTGTTACTGAAAGAATTTTTAATTAATGCGGAAGATGTTGGATTCGAACCAACGAACCATATTTCAGGCCATGAATTAGCAACTCATTGCAATCGACCAGACTCTGCCAATCTTCCAAAAAAAATGCGGAGGGAGTGAGATTCGAACTCACACTTTATGGTTCCTAAAACCAACGCCTCTTCCAGTTGGGCTACACAAGCAATTAAAATTCGCACTCTCTGTAGGATTCGAACCCACACCACAGCGTCCGAAGCGCTGCATGATATCCAGTTTCACTAAGAGAGCAATTGTACACCCGGAGGGATTCGAACCCACAACCATTGCCTTAGAAGAGCAAAGCTCTAGTCCAGTTGAGCTACGGATGCATTAATAATTCAAATGAGGTACAAGAGGGATTCGAACCCACGTGTTTCAGATTTGCAGTCTGATGCCTATCCTCTCGAGCCATTGTACCAATGTGAGCAATGTAGGATTCGAACCTACAACATCTACCATGTAAAGATAGCACTCTTCCAGTTGAGTTAATCGCTCGTTTTTGTGTGGACTAGGCAAGGTTCGAACTTGCGACTCACCCATTATGAGTGGGGCACTCTAACCAACTGAGTTACTAGTCCATTTAATATCGTTAATCCCACCAAGTTCTACTATATTGACTATAATAATTCCATAAAAGGTTATGTGCTTTTTCGTGTTTTGAATAACCTTTATCTAAGTAAACGCTATACAAGGTCGAGCGTTGTTTTGATAACAAAGAATCATCGGTCTGTGATGTATTTCCGCAAGGAACACGTCCTAATTCTTTTTCGGCTAACTCCATAGCCTCAATTATATAGTCCTCATTTTGAACTTTTTTGTATAATCTTAACCAAGTTTGTATGGTTTGAGAATCCCTTTTTGCAGTACAGGAATAAGCATCACTGCTTTCAAGAAAATCCTTCATATCCTTTAAATATTCAGACAACAAAATTTCCCCATAATCGCGGCTGTAGTTTAATTGCCTATGGATTATGGGAATCCACTTAATCATCTTTTTTATATAACGAACTGTTCTTTTATAGTATCGTGAAATACCCATGTGAATCCTATATCATTATTTTAATGGGTGACTAACGAGATTTGAACTCGTACCAACAGTTTCACAAACTGTCGTGCTAACCGTTAACACCATAGCCACAGTTGCCCAAACAGGATTCGAACCTGTATCTCCGGCTTCAAAGGCCAGCTTCCTGCCAGTTAGAAGATTGGGCAATAAAAAACTAGAATTCTAGTTTTAGTGGGAAAGGCGAGATTCGAACTCGCACGTACTCGGTACTTCACACCGAAGCTCTACCATTGGAGCTACGATCCCATATATATTCAGCGACACCAAAGGGACTCGAACCCTCATTTTCTTCATCGACAGTGAAGAGCATTATCCAGTTATGCTATGGTGCCGGTTGTGCATCCGGCAGGACTTGAACCTACAACTCTTCCGTTAAAAGCGGAATACTCTATCCATTTGAGTTACGGATGCGTTTTTTATCAATACATTAATAATAATTTGATTCATCAATATAAACATAAGTCTATTGAATGTCAACCATTTTTGTTAAACCTTTTAATTATTTTATCAAATATACCATCAGCACTTATACCAAAATCATTAAGTGGTGAACACCACACAAAGTGAGCATCACCGAGACCATAAAGGTTCATATCATCAACGGCAACATAGCAGTCAACATCAACGAGATTAGTATTAGAACTCATCCACGAAGATATTTCACGAACTCTAACAGATGCCAAGGATTCTGTTAATTTTCGAGCCCGAGTTGGGGTAAAATCAATAGGTCTTTTTATAATTCCTTGATTGATATAATAATTACCCATTTCTTCTAGTGTTGCAAATTGTTTCCAATCAGATGAAATTACTATTTCACAATCAGTGGCATTAATAATTTCGTTAAGAATATCAATAGACTTCTTATTAAAATTATCGAACCTCAAATTCACGTCTTCGTGGTTCAAAGTAAATTCATTATCCTGCTTTGTGAATCGAGTACCCCATTCATCTCCATGGCATATAACGCCATCATGGTCTAAGAATAATACGTTCATTTAATGTTTTGCTAAATAATCAGCAGCATAAGTAATTAGTGCTCCAGTATGTTTTGTCCGTACTTTATATCCCATACCTTCGACTAATCCAACGGCTTGTCTGAAAACAGTGTTTGATTTATATTTCGGGTCTGGATTTAAGTCAATATCGACTATGCCTACTTGGTCGTAACCCAGTTGTTCTTTAATATACTCAGCAGTTTTAACAGCAGACCAAACTTCATGTAATAGTCTTTCTGCCATATTATTGACTTTCTTTACATTCCATTTGTTGAATAAAATATGAGCGCCTTTGCCCTCGATATATAAAGCAACTACTACAACATAAACAGTTTTTTTGGAGACATTTTGAGAATCAGCACCAATAAGTATCTGAGTTTCTGGATGAATTTTTTTATACTCATGTATATAATTTGCTAAATCAACATTGTTTCTAGTGTCAAACCTTGTATATGTCATAGAATTACCTCATTTCATGAGTGTTTATATTAAAGTAAAGTACCCCATCCCGGATTCGAACCGAGGATTCCACGTAGAAAGCGTGGCGAGATAGACCGCTGCTCAAATGGGGCAAGAGTGTATGCGGAGGGATTCGAAAACCCAAGTCCTGTAAGGAACCAGATTTACAGTCTGGCGAGCCAACCAATTGCTCAACGCATACATATAGATTAAAGTTGCTCCTTGCGTAGGATTCGAACCTACACCCACGGTATTAACAGTACAGCGCTCTGCCAGTTGAGCTAGCAAGGAATGTGAGCGGGTGTGGAGAATCGAACTCCAATCCTCTGCTTGGAAGGCAGATATAATTGCCGTTATACGACACCCGCATTGGTAAGTAGCACTGATGAGAATCGAACTCATTTGGCGTGGTATATGAGACCTCGCTGGTTACGTAACCCAGTGCCGATTAAATCAAGTCCGGTGAGGTGGATTTGAACCACCGTGATCTTCCTCCCAAAGGAAGCGAGATAGGCCTGACTCCTCTACCACCGGATATAAAAAGGTGTGGATACAATGAGAATTGAACTCACCACAGATTGATTGCAAATCAATCTCGCCAGCCTTGGAACATGTGTACCCAAAAAAAGAATCGTTCGGTCGGCAAGTTTCTTCTACACTCAGTTGAACGATTGTACTCTTACGTGGATTTGAACCTCGAATCTTCCGTGTATCAGACGGATGCTTTAACCAGATTAAGCTATAAGAGTGTGTTTTATCAATACAATAATGTACGAATAAACCTATTAAATGTCAATAGGTAAATTGAATAATATTGAGGCCATTCTCGGTAACGATCCGAGGTCTCTGAGTTACAAAGCCAGTGTTCTGCCAATTAAACTAAACGGCCAATAAAAATCTTTCAGTAATTCAATGAACTTAATACGCACCAAGGCGAGGAATCGAACCTCGAGCGAAAGTTTTGGAGACCTTCATGTTACCGTTACACCACCAAGATAAAACTAAAAAAGGGATTCAATATTTCCATTGAATCCCTTTATAAAAAAATTTTATAAAATTCAATAGACTAACAGTAAAAGGTCAGAAGATGGCGCACCAATATAAGGAGCCACCAAGAAATTCTCGGTATTTAGATTCGTATGTCTTATATGTTTTGTATTTTTCATATTGTTATTTATAAGAATTTTTATTAGTGGCGGGAGCAAGATTCGAACTTGCGAAGATCTGCTTATGAGACAGACAAGGAACACCAACACCTATTGCCCCGCTATATTATAATCGTAAAAAGTGGAAACGGGTGGAATCGAACCACCGTCCAAATTGTCTTAATATACAACATTTACAACTATTTTGCCTATTAGTTCTTCATCATCGTTAAAGTGGCAACCAATGAGTTCTTGTTGATTTTTTACATTTAATGATTTATCGTAGCGGAAATAAACGTAAAACCGAAACTTTAGATATATTTTTGTCATCGGAAATATCGTCCGGCTCTAAAAAAGTGTTTAGAGGTAGGTTTTTACTGAACGTACAGATCAGGCAGCCTAGGCTGCGATTGCAAGGTTATTGTTGTTTGCGTAACATTGGTCTCTTAACGAAATAGACCAATTCGAGTTGTGTTATACATCAGCCGCAACCTGTCGAAGCCAATGCGTTCCCATATATTGTTTTTATTTATCAATACATTAATAATAATTTGATTCATCAATATAAACATAAGTCTATTGAATGTCAAATTTTTTCGTGAATTATTTAGAAAAAATTAAGATTCATTAGTTTTCCCAAAGACATTAAAAAACCTTTTCGTTTCCAAGGACCCGAGCATTTCCAGTAAGGTTCTTTTCTGATTCAATAAATCCGCCTTTTGTACCTTCACGGCCGTGGACCATGTGGTTTTTTGTTAGTTCTATTCGGTAGAGGGTTTTACCATCAACTTTAATAGATTCGTCTGTGAGTTTATATTCGGTCATAAGATTTTTTGATTGTTGTTTTGTTTATTTATCAATGTTTGTTTTTGTTATTAAACAATATAAACATAAGTCTATTGAATGTCAATAGGTTAGTAAAAATAAAAAAAACCTAAGAGTATCAGTCTTAGGTTTTTCAAACATTGAATTTACTTATAAAGAAACCTTTTCGTTTCCAGAGACCTCAGTATTTCCCGAGACATTAGCCTTTCCAAAGACCATAGCCTTTCCAGAGACCCTAGCATTTCCAGAGACCCTTGCGTTACCAGAAACCCAAGCCTTTCCAGAGACCTTAGCATTTCCAGAGACCTCAGCATTATCAGAGACCTCAGCACTCCCAGAAACATTAGCGTTTCCAGAGACCCTTGCATTTCCAGAGACCCTTGCTTCATCATAGACCATTGCTTCTCCAGAGATCTGAGCCTTTCCAGAGACATTAGTATTCCCAGAGACCTTAGCATATCCAAAAACCCTAGCATTATCAGTAACTACAGCATGGTCATAGACCCAAGCACTTTCAAAGATCTTAGCACTTTCAAAGATCTTAGCACTTCCAGAGACCTTAGCATTATCAGAGACCTCAGCCTTTCCAGAGACCTCAGCACCTCCATAGACCTCAGTCTTTCCAGAGACCTCAGCACTTCCATAAACTATAGAATTATCAAAGACCTTAGCCTTTCCAGAGACCTTAGCATATCCAAAAACCCTAGCATTATCAGTAACTACAGCATGGTCATAGACCTCAGTCTTTCCAGAGACCTCAGCACTTCCATAGACCTGAGCATTTTGATAGACCTGAGCCTTTCCAGAGACCTTAGCATTTCCAGAGACCCTTGCTTCGCCATAGACCTCAGTCTTTCCAGAGACCTCAGCACTTCCATAGACCTGAGCATTTTGATAGACCTGAGCCTTTCCGTAGACCTTAGCCTTTCCAGAGATTCGAGCATTTCCAGAAACCTTAGCATTATGATAGACCTGAGCCTTTCCAGAGACCTCAGCACTCCCAGAGACCTCAGCCTTTCCAGAAACCTTAGCATTATTAGTAACTACAGCCTTTCCATAGACTTTTGCGCTATCATAGACAAAAGCATTTTTGGTAAGGTTCTTTTCTGATTCAA
>Ga0222629_1000386_pt1 | contig 14927 bp, 8 predicted proteins | sample AntAcemetagenom1_FD_179847 | JGI IMG/M metagenome (GOLD analysis project Ga0222629, IMG submission 179847) | Saline water microbial communities from Ace Lake, Antarctica - #1 | ecosystem: Environmental > Aquatic > Non-marine Saline and Alkaline > Saline | place: Antarctica: Ace Lake | collected... | reverse complement strand
TATCAGAAAGTGGTGGTAGAATAAATTAGTTGTTAATCAGGATATAAGCGTTCAAGGAAGTTGCTATCATGAGCCAGATGAGGTAAGGAGCAATTAAGAGCGATTTCAGCTTCAAGTCTGACCAGTAAAAGAACAGGAAGAATCCAACCAAAATGGTGAGTACAGAAATGAGGGCTAAGCCAAAGCTCACTTCTCTTAAATAGAAGAATACCGGATTCCAAGAGGCGTTTAGAATCCACTGCAATGCGAAAAGTCCGCCAAGTAATTTGATGTTTTTTGTGTCGCCCCAGAGGTAAGCCATGTAAAAGGAAAAACAAATCATGATTGTGGTCCAAGCAGCCCCAAATACCCATCCCGGAGGAGTCCATGGTGCTTGGTTAAGCGTTTGATACCATTCAGAACTTACGCCTGGCCCTGTGAAGAAACCTCCTATTCCAAGCGCAGCGAAATTGAGGACTAAGAAAATAATAAGTCTTATAATCATTGGAGAAAGGTATTATGCGTGTGTAAAAGAACCAAACTGAATTGCATCTTTATCTTGTTTCAGAACCAATTAAAAGTAATTTTTGAGAAAAGGAATGGCCTTCACAACCACATTCAAAATGAACGGAGAAAGCAAGGTCAGGAGAAGTGTTACAAATAGGAATGGAAGCAAATCTCCCCATTTCTGAACCTGTTGAATGGGAGCAATCACCACATTTTTCATCCAGTAATACCCCAGTCCAGGAAGCGCAATTAGTAGGGCCGGGAAGTGCAAGAAGGGGTAATTAAAGAGGGTGGTGAATAGCAGTGCCAGCAAAATCCGTTGCCGCCATTTCGTCATAGATCGAAAACGCTGACTGAGAGCGGGGATGGAATGTGCTGGTTTTTTGCCATTGAAAATGACATTTGCTAAAAGTAGAGTCAGTGTTATGACACCCATGACCATCACATTTTCTGTCACGAAAAGAAGCTGGTCAGACAATTTACCAGTCCCGCGAAGTATTCCAAAGGCTTCGCGAATTAAGTACTCAATCATTCCTAATCCGTAGAGACTAAAAAATGCAATGAAAAACGCCCAGGAAAGAGCACTGATAGTGAAGGTTCGCGATAAGGTTTTGCTAAAGAGAATGACTGCTCCAATGAGTACACAATTCCAAGGATGCCAAAACGCCCAAAACAAGGCATCGGAATACAAATCAAGGAACGAGTCTGATCTGCTGATGATGGGATAGAAGTCGAAAAATGCCAGCATTGGATATTGTGTTACGTTCTTTAGGTTTCGTCAGTCTAAGCTAATCTTCGGCAGATACGAGGGGCTTTTAGAGGTAGACAATTATTCGTCTCTGTTGTGTGGATAGTGATCAACCCCTGCCATTGGATTAAATCTCGCCCCTTCCCTATGCAAAGCTCCGAACCAAATCAACACCCCCGACAACAACTTTGTAGTCGTATAGAAGAACTTTGTAGACGACATGCATCGGTGCAGCTAGCTTTTAGAAATTAGAAATAGCTTTTAGCACTTAGAAGGGGGGGCGTTCTAGAAATGGAAGTTTCTTTTTTTGCTCTAAAGTCTATTTTTAAACGCTACACCAATTTGCTCATCTTGGAAGAACGCAAGCGGTCATCCTTGTCAGAGTGTTATACTGTACTAGCGTGGTCGCGTTCCATTTCCAACACCTCAGAAACGGCGTATTCATAGGCTTCAATGCTTTTCGCTTTGGTGACTTTTTTCAACATTTTTTTTGGGTCCGAAAAGGATGTGGCGAAGTATTCCCAGAACGAATGCATCTTCATAGTAATGTGTTTCGGTCCAGAAAGTGCTGCTTCGAATTCTGCAAAGAGTGTATCATGAAATTTCCGAAACACCTCCATTCGATTCTCGGGGTAGATCGTTGTATTCGCCTTGATCATTTGAGGAAGGAAGGGGTCAGCGATGAGGCCGCGACCAATCATCCAATGGTCAATGCTTGGGAACCGCTCTTGCATGGCATGAAAGACAGGCACAGAAGTGATATCGCCGTTGTAATACAGCTTCAACGGGGTGTGGTCTATGCACCGTTGAAAAGCGTCAAGGTCAACACCGCCTTTGTAAAGCTGTTTGCCAATTCGAGCGTGTATTGCTACGTTTTTGATGGGGTACTTTTCCAATACAGGAAATACATCTAAGATTTCTGTGTTCGTCTCATAACCCATGCGCATTTTCATGGAAACGATGAGGTCGGTTTCGGTATGTACTTTATCTAGCACTGCGTCAATGCGCGAAGGATCGTTGATCAGTCCAGAGCCCATGCACCTGTTCACCACCATCGGGTAGGGGCAACCAAGGTTCCAGTTCAACTCATTGTAGCCGAGTGACTGCACGTATTTCGCCACAAAAAGAAATTCGTCAGGGTCATTGGTCATGATTTGCGGAATGACCGTTAACGTGGCATTGTTTTTCGGCAGTAAGTCCTTTTCATAAGCGGGCTTGATGACCATCTTTCCATTCAGGCGAATATAGGGGGCGAAGAAGGTATCAATTCCACCGAAGTAATGGTGAAACGCATTTCGAAAGCGGAAATCTGTAAATCCTTGAAGGGGCGAAGAAAGCAGTGTGACGCTCATAAAACAATTAGCATCTTGCCATTTTACGTTTCTTGCCAATGCGGTCTTTTTCTATAACTTTTTGGATGTAGTCATAAGCCAGGGGTACCTTGCAGGCTGTCCCGCCCATTTCAACACTAACCTTTCCAATCGATTTTGAAACCGTTTGGGCTTTCACGGTTAACTCCTTGATGTACGATCCAACTGCAATTATAAATCCGTTCATGACGTAACGCTCACGATTTTTGGCTGTGTGAATGGTCTTTTCAACTTGATCTAGAAGTTCACTGTATTTGGCAACGTCTAGCTTTTCATCATCATTGATGGAAGCGAAATTTGAGAGGGCGCTCCATCCTGCAGCGGCAATTTGTTCTTTATCAGAGGTAATCCATTTCATCCCGAGTTCAAATCCAAAATCAGTTTCTGCGGCTACCCAGGGAACGGTGAATTCACTGAGGTAATACCAGTATGCTTGATCAGCCCATTCATCCAGTTGTGCTTCTGTAATTTGCTTTTCATCGGCCATCAATCCGGCCAAATACATCGCGTCTGAATTCGCCGTTTTATAAAGCTGAAGCGAAAGTTGATGGTTCTTTTTCGTTTTCTTGAGCACCTTTTTGAGGTCGGCCACTTTGACACCAAAAAACGGTTCCTTGGCGCCATGACGCATGAGGGTGTTTTTGGTAGTTTCGTCTCCGTAGCCTTCTAATTCTTTGAGTACTTCTTGGGTGGTCATTGGGGTGTTCGTTGGAGGGACGAAGATACGAATGAGTTTTGAGAATTGTGAATGTGTAGGTGCGGACCGATGTCTGCCCATGTGACCGATGCCCACATAGAGACACGTTAAAGCTAGTTAAAGTTCTCGACTTCAATTACATCACCTTCAGCCATTTTTGCCAAGTGGATGGAGCCAACTCTTACGCGCACTAAGCGCAAAGTAGGAAACCCTACTGCCGCCGTCATTTTTCGTACTTGTCTAAATTTGCCTTCAGTAAGTGTGATAGAAACCCATGAAGTAGGTCCATGGCGGTCATCACGAACAGGTCTACTTCTGATAGGAAATGTGGGCGCTGGATCAAGCAACTGCGCCGCACAAGGTTTGGTAATGTATTTCTTGTCAAATACGCCAATCTCAACGCCGGTTTTCAATCTTCCAACGGCTGCAGCAGTAATCAGTCCGTCAACTTGGGCGAAGTATTGCTTTTCAATGGATTGGTCGCGAATTTTCTCACTCATCATTCCGTCTGTGGTCAGCAATAACAATCCTTCAGAAGCTTCGTCTAATCTTCCAATGCACATGGTCCCTTTTGGGAAGTCATGTAACTCACCCAACATTCGTTTTTTGCTGGTGCCTTTGGTCTGGTTCGTTATGAATTGCGAAAGGTAGCCGTAGGGTTTGTGCAGGATGAAATGGCGGTGTTGCATAAGGCGAAGGTGCTAAAAAGAAAGGCTATATTCCTCTCCAAACATCAATAATTCACAGTTTGATTTTTCAAACTTTTCAAGAACGAAACAAGGGCGTCTAGGTCATCTTGATTGTGATTCTAGCATGCACATGGGCGTGAAGGCTGATTTCCTCAATTCGAAATAATTTCCATCACCAGCTCACGTGTCAGTTTCTGGCCATTGGCTTTTTCCTTGATGGTCTCAAAAGGAAAACGGAAGTCGCAGCCTGATTTCCAATCGCTACACCCGTAGGCTGTTTTCCCCTTAATGAGGGAGCCTTTTCCACATTGCGGACAGGTAGGCATTTCAGCCTTGCTGGCCATCGGTTTGCTGGCTTTCGGTGCTGTTCCGCTTTCAAATGTGATGGCTCCATGTGCGTCAAGATTCAAGATGCCATCGGTTTTTTCGCCATTGACTACGAAGCCTTTGATCTTGGTGGTTGCTTTTTTCGCGATCAAACGTTCAACCTGCTTGTCTGTCAATTTCTTTTCGAGGTAAACGAAGGGGACTCTGAAATCACATCCCGCTTTCCATCGATTGCATCCAAAGCTTGATTTGCCTTTGAGGACTGTTCCTTCGCCGCATTTCGGACAAGATGAGGTTGAAGTAGACGTGGCAACTTTGGTTGTTTTTTTCTTTGCTGGGGCAGAAGTATTTCCGGTTACCATGCGCGGCATATTCCGTTCCATTCGCACCTCAACTACCAGGTCATCAACCATTTTCTTCATGTTAGAAATGAACTGGCGTGCACTGTATTCACCATGTTCTATTTCCTTGAGTTGCTTTTCCCACATCCCCGTGAGCTCAGCAGATTTTAGCAGTTGATTTTGAATGGTATTTATGAGCTGAATGCCCATCTCTGTTGGAATTACTTGCTTCTTTCTGCGTTGGGTGTATTTGCGTTTGAAGAGTGTTTCAATGATGTTTGCTCTGGTTGAAGGTCTTCCAATTCCATTGCCTTTCATCAGGTCACGAAGCTCCTCGTCTTCCACCTGTTTCCCCGCTGTTTCCATGGCGCGAAGGAGTGAGGCTTCTGTGTAATAGTTGGGCGCTTTGGTGGTTTTTTCAATGAATTGGGGGGCATGCTGACCGCTTTCTCCTTTTTCGAAACTGGGCAGCACGTTGTCATCGTCGTCTTTTTTCTCTTCGCTATCTTCTGAGTCTTTGGGCTCAGCCATAAATAGCACTCGCCATCCGGGTGACAGGATTTCTTTTCCTTTCGCCACAAATTTCACCGACTCCACCTTGGCGTCTACTTGGGTTTTTGATACCTTACAATCAGGATAAAAAACGGCAATGAATCTGCGTACAATGATATCGTATACCTTCTGCTCATCCATTGGAAGCGACATTTGCTCGCCGGTAGGAATGATGGCATGGTGATCTGTGACTTTATTGTCATTAAAGACCTTGGTTGATTTCCGAACTTTTTTTCCAATAAGTGGCTCCGTGTAGTTAGCGAAGTTCGTCAACCCCTTCAAAATTCCTGGGATTTTCGGATACATATCGTTCGGTAAGAAAGTGGTGTCAACCCTTGGGTAGGTCACAACTTTCTTTTCGTACAGCTTTTGAACGTGCTTGAGGGTGTCTTCAGCGGTAAAGCCAAATTTGTTGTTGCAATAGACCTGAATGGCGGTAAGGTCAAACAGCTTCGGCGCATATTCTTTGCCTTCTTTCTGCTCAACTTTGGTGATGGTAAGTTCTTTTCCTTGGACTTCGTTTAAGAGTTTTTCGCCCTCTTCTTTTTTGAAAAACTTCCCTTCAGTATTGGCGAACATGGTGTCTCTGTACTTCGTTTGAAGTTCCCAATAAGGCTGGGGTTCGAAGTTTTCTATTTCGTAATGTCGGTTTACGAGCATGGCTAGGGTGGGAGTCTGCACTCGCCCAACAGACAGTACTTGTTTGAATCCGCCGTATTTCAAGGTGTACAGTCTGGTGGCATTCATTCCCAGAAGCCAATCGCCAATGGCGCGTGAACTTCCGGCATAGTAGAGGTTGTCAAATTCTTCAGCCGGTCTGAGGTCTTTGAACCCTGTTTTAATGGCTTCACTGGTCAAGGACGAAATCCACAAGCGTTGCACAGGGCCTTTGTAATGGGCCTTATTGATGACCCACCTTTGGATGAGTTCGCCTTCTTGTCCGGCATCCCCGCAGTTGATCACCACCTCTGCATTCTTGAACAATCCTTCAATAATTTTGAATTGCTTTTTTACTCCACCATCGTCCATCACTTTCGTTTCAAAACGTTCAGGAAGCATGGGGAGGGAATTCAGGTCCCACCGTTTCCAGTGCGGCTTGTAATCTTCAGGAGTGCAAAGCGTACAGAAGTGCCCGAAGGTCCAGGTTACCTGATATCCATTGCCTTCAAAGTAGCCATCTTTTCGGGAGTTGGCTCCAATGATGTTAGCAATTTCTTTGGCTACACTTGGTTTCTCGGCAATGCAAACTTTCATTTGGTCTCTTTGATGCAAGAGGCAATTTACGAAAGCAGAGCGGGGAAGGAGAAATGAGTTTTCAACAGTGGGGATCACGTCAGTCTTCCCTAAAGGAAACAGTCGGGTTTTTTGCCTACTAAATTCTCTAGGTTTTCTCAGCTCCTTCCAGTTGTAGTTTCATCAACTGCTACATTTTTAGATAAGAGCTGAAAATCTTGTGCACTCATTTGCGTTTGAACCTTCCTTTTGAAAAGTCACGCTACCTAACGAAGCTCGGAAATGTGAGGCCATTTCACATCTCGATATTTCATTTTTTACTTTGCACAGTTGGTCGTATGAATGCCTTTTAATAGGTGATTTCAGTTTATGAAACAAAGTGTTTGCATGCGCTGAATCATGATAGCAACGTTTCTGACAGAATTCAGGGCGCTAGGCCCTTCCCGTTATTGATCCCGTAAATTTGGAACCATAATGGTGTTATTTGTTATTCCATCACTGAATATTCCTGCTTTTAGCGAAAATAGAAGGCGAAAAAGTCATCAAATTTAGATGTAGAAATTAAGCCGTTGAGCGGTGTTGTTTTATGTTCTATTGAACGATTAATCTTTTATTGTAGGTCCTATCATAGTAGGATGCTGTTATCAAATAAGTCCCAGGATTAAGTTTTTCAGAAGGCTCAATGGTGTGTAAATCAGTATGTTCTTTATTGGTGATTATGACTTTAGAGTAAATTTCTTTGCCTAGCATATCATACACAACTACGAGTACTTCTGCTACCTCGTTTTGAGATGTATTTATATTGAAGCGCTCTCCATTGTTTGGATTGGGATAGACATTAAAAATAAAATCATTGATCCCGTTAAATTCTACAGGCACCAGATTAGAATAGTCGGTGTCCCCATTGTAATCTGTTTGCTTCAATCGATAGTATGAAAGTCCACCTAGAGGAGTATTATCAAAGGCTAAATAATTTAAAACTTGTGCACTATTCCCGGCGCCATCAATAATTGCGATTGTTTCAAAGTTTAGATGGTCGCTGGTTCTTTCAATTGTGAAATAAGAATTATTGGTTTCGGATGCAGTAACCCAATTAAGCTGAACATGGGTATCTGCTGGCTCGGCAGTAAAACTTAACAAATCAATAGGTAAAAGAGAACTGGCGGAGCCTCCATTCATCCAAAGCTCAGAGAATCCAGAAATTGTAAAATCTACGTACTTCGCATTGGTAATAGTTGAATAGGTGCTTGTTGCTCCATTTGTAGATTGGGCGTGTACGGTTGCTCCTCCAGAGCCGCCATTTGAATCACAGTTATCAGTTGCATCGCTATTCACATTAAGAGGTCCACTATACTTGGTTAACTTAATGTCATTGATTGAGAAGACATCGTCCCATCCAGTTGAATTTGAATTGGCTGCGCTTTCTAGATTGTTATAATCAGAAGCTTCAAACGGGAGTCTCACTTGAACGGGCAAAGTTGGCTGAACACTAGGAGTTATAACCCAATGGCGTTCCATTACCGCGGTCTCATGCAATATAGCTGAAGTGGGGCAAGCTGGTATGAATTGATTTGTAGCATCTAGAAAAGAGGTAACGGAAACATTCCCAAGGTCTTGCCCGGCAGAATTAATCGATGCGATTAATCGTCCTGATGCATGATAGTAATGCACCCATCCGTTTTGATTAACATTACATGTTGCTGTTTCATTGTCATATGAGATGCTTGTGGTTGGAACAATTAAAGTTATCGTTGTTGACCCTGAAGGCACTGCTATACATGCGTTTGTGTCAATAATGCTTGAAATAACATATGTTTCTGTACTTGTTGGCGTAATGACAATGTTCCAATCTTCATTTCCAACACCTGTTGTTGTTTGTCCACTACTTAACTCCAATGTCCAAGCACCTACTGCTGTTACATTACCGCTCAATGTAATTGGCACCCCATGACAGATTGTACTAGAAATTGTGGTTAAACCGGCACTTAAGACGGCATGCAGAATTACGGTGATAGATCCTGTTGCGTAGATATGGTCGCAACCACAACCGCCCATTAATCGAATGCTATAGTCAAATGTTCCTGAGGTTAAAGCTATACCGCTGATGGTAATTGTGTTGGCTGACCAAGTTGAAGTAATTCCATCAGGTAAGCCTGTTATATAACCTATACCTGATGCACCTGTTGTTGTGTGGGTAATATTTATTAGGTCTGTATTGATGCACAAAGTTGGAGTAGATGATGCTTCGGTTACTGAGGTTGTAGCTGAAGTTAAAATCACACTAATTGTTCCAGTTGCATTCACAGCACCACAACCTCCTGTTAATGGGATACTGTAGTTAAATATTCCTGAGTCTATTGGTGTGCCGCTAATGGTAATTGTGTTGGCAGACCAAGATGCTGTTACTCCTTCAGGTAGGTCCGTTGCAGAACCTATGCCGGTTGCGCCTGTTGTGGTATGAGTGATGTTTGCCAGCGGATTATTTATGCATGATAAAGGTGTTGAAGATGGGATACTTGCGGTGTTTTCAATTCCTTCAGTACTTACAGTGATAGTTCCAGTTGCATTTGCACTTCCACAACCTCCTGTTAGTGGAATACTGTAATTAAATATTCCTGAGGATGTTGGTGTTCCATTTATGGAAATGGTATTGGCAGACCAAGCTGCTGTTACTCCTTCAGGCAGGTCCGTTGCAGAACCAATACCCGTAGCCCCTGTGGTGCCGTGTGTAATAGCGGTCAATGTAGTATTAACGCACAAGGTTGGTGCTGATGATCCAACTTTTACTGTGTTAGTGCCTATAATATTTGCATTTTGTGTAGTGATGTCTCCGTTTGTTGAAAGTGCCCTCCCATTAAAGAGAACTGAATGATGTATAACAATTGCAGCATTATTGGCGACGATTATTCCTTGGAAATTGCCATTGCTGCTGATGGTAACGGCACCTTCTACCTGCCAAAATACATTGTTTGATTGTGCTCCTCCAACAAGAACAACCTGCGGAGAAGCCCCTGTAGTAAACGCACCCATTATACGGATCACAAATACAGCATCTGTAACGCCCCGCGCGTCTAAGAAAAGAGTGTCGGTAAGCACTGTAGCAGCGTCCATTGTGTAAACATGTGGAGTAAGTACTTGGCTATGTCCAAAGAGGACAGGATATAACAGAGTGATATCTGAAGGCAAGCTACTGAGGTAGGTATGAAGCGCACTCAAATCTAGACTTGCTTGCGCTGTAACAGCATCCGGTGTTGAATGTATAATCCCTGATGTACCAAGTGGATCAAAACCTGAAATTGTTCCATTGTTTATTCCAATATCACCAGTAATGGTTGTAGATCCTGTGTTAGTAGCTACACCATCTGCAGTTAGCAATGCGAAACACTCTAAACTACCCAAGGCGGGAGCTGGAGGCCCAGTAAAAATAGAATCAGCACAACCAAGGGGGATGCCAGCAGTTAAACCGCTTACAGAAATTGCTCCTGAAACGCAAAGCGCCCTGCCTTCAAGGTGAACACCAACACCAAGTGGAACTGCTCCAGCAACAATAATAGTGCCCTTGAAGGACGTTTTTGTTGCCATGCTCATCTGGCCATTGACCCTCCAAAACACATTGCAGGCTTTAGCACCGTTTGTTAATACAATGCTAGAGATAGCGCCAGTTGCGAATGCCCCGTTTACTTGAAATACAAAACAAGCATCTGGGTCTCCACAACCATCTAAAGTGAGTGTGCCTATAAGTGATGCAGCTCCTGGTACCAAATAAACATTTGGAAGCAGTGTTTGTCCTGCTCCAAGCACAAGCCCGAGTGTTTCACCTGGTATTTGACCGCTTAAATTCGTGTATGCAATGCCTAAATCGATTGCACATTGAGTGGTGGTAGCATTAGCAATATGCATTTGGCCATTTACATTTCCAAAACCTGAAACTGCACCTGAGTTTGTCCCCATATTTCCCGTAATTTGAGAAACACCCAAATTTGTAATTGCTCCTACTGACGAAAAGAGAACGTAGGAATCAACAGTTCCAAGAGGTGGCGGAGTTTGAGCAACTATAACTGTTGGTATTAAAAACAGCGTGATAGCGATGAGTAGGTTTGTGGTTTTCATGTTAATTTATTTGGCCGATAGAATCTTGAGGGTGTCTACGATCTTTGTAGGACAAAAGTTACTCAGCTGTCAGTTAATGGCTTGGATACAAGTCTGTTTTCAACCAATTCAGTACCATCCATGCCTATTATTGCAATTCAAAAAGTAATGTTGAAAGCCGTTATCAACGATTTCTGCAGAGTCTACACCTCCGTTTGATTGAACATCTGGTTAGTATCATCAGAGAAAGCGTCCATTGATTTACTGCACTGAAACAATTGAGAGTTTGTGTATCCTAGGTCTGTGCTCTGTGAAACACCACTCTAGTTCTCTGATTTAAGCAGCAGGGTAATGGTTATGTCTCGTAATTGTGAGATGCTATTTCCACAATTTGCGTTCCAAATGATTGCTTTAAACCACTAAAATTGTGCTAGGGAGGCCGCCGTTATTTGTTGCCGGTATGCTTATATGTACAAGTGGATCTAGCCAACGAAAGGCTTCTAGAACGGAATCAATAAACACCTTCCTTGGATATCTATTTAGCAATTCATTTGGCTGTTTTCTGAAAGGCCAACTAGACCACTGATGAGCTACTTTTCAAATTCATATGTTTCAATAAATTGGACGAAAAGGAAAGGATATTTTGTACCTCTTCGGTTCGAGCAATATGAACGTATTGAAAGATCATTAAGGCTTCTCCAGTGCTTTCAATGTGGTGGATCTCATTGTCTTTTAAAAAGTCAATGAGGTCATCAGTAAAGAAGGCCCGAATGGCATCTTCGTCTCCTCCACTCAAATGAAACTTCCGCGAGAAACCTGGATGTCTCATGAAATCAATGTCCCTGTTTGATCGGGAGAAAGCCCTCACGCGCTCTAGTACCTGATCAAATAGGCCTTCCTTGTCAATGATGAATCGCGGTATAGGAGATGGGAGTCTGACAATCTGAACAGTCGTTTGATAGACTTCAAGTGCAAGCATTGCGCCCTCGTCAAACACAATGTCTGCAATCTCCCACTGCGCATTGTTCTCTAAATCTTTCCCTTGCAGAGAATTACTTTTCATTTCAATTGGGCGCGAATCAAAGAAGTGGAAATTCCTCAAATAGGAAGTGTTCCAATCTACATTGCGATCGAAAGACCAACCATTTTCAGTGGCCATATTTTGTAACCGAATTTGACGATTTGTGATCCGTTTATTCACACGGCCAGTAATGAATTTTAAGGCTCTATTATGACTGGTTGTGGCCACATGGCTATCTAACCCAACTAGTTTTACTTCCCCGCCATTGTTCTCTTGTACGCGTTTGTACTCGATTATGTTTTCCATGATCGAAAGGTCTACTAAGCGTGTTTGCGACATATCGATGCGCACAGTAGACCCTGTGGGAATCTCTTCAAGGAGTTTATCCAGCTTCAAGGCGTACAAGAAATTGGCAATTCCCTCCAATTTAACATCGTACGTGCCATTGTCTAACCTATGCCATTTCGACCCAGATTTATAAATCATTTGAAAGAAAGGCAAGAAGCCAACCTTCGCCAAGAGCATGTGGACCAATAATGTAACCAGAATTCCGCCAACAATGCCATACAGCAAGTTTGTGAATAAGGTTATAATGAGGGTGGCAGAAAGAAAGAGCAATTGTTCCACACCTTGATCATAGGCCTGTCTGAAGACCTTGGGTGATGCCAATTTGTAACCTGTGTGCAAGAGTATGGCCGCCAATGCTGCCAAGGGAATGCTTCTTAAAACGGGAGCCAAAATGAGGATGAAAAGAATTAGAAAAATTCCATGGTAGAGATTTGACCACTTGGTCTTGGCATGGTGATTTATGTTTACTGTACTTCGAACAATCACCGTTATGATGGGGAGTCCGCCTAATGCTCCAGAAATCATTGTGCTCAGACCTATGCCTACAAGGTCTTTATTCAAATCAGTTTTGCGCTTGAAGGGGTCAAGCTTATCAATGGCGCGGGCACTGGCTAAGGTTTCTATGGTGGCAATTGTGGTAATAGATAGTACGGTGAGCCAAAAAGCCATGGTTCCAATCATTCCAAAGTCTGGATGCATAATGCTATCCAAGGGGTTTTTAGGAATGTCAATAAGTAACTCAGGGCCAACTCCGTATGAATTCCCCATGAATTCAATTTGGTGTTCAGTGAAAAAATCAAAAGCAAAAACCAACGGCAATGCCAAGAGTAAAACCCACATTGGGGCAGGTATAGCACGAATGAAGGTGCTCTTAATTTTGGTGTAAGAAATAAGGACCAAAATCCCAACTAGTGCAATCAAAAAGACAAAGGGGTTGGCGTCAGGCAGTTTGTAGAAAATATCTGTTAAAGTTCCAATGGTGCTGTCAGCCTTTGAAGTTGTACCCAGTGCATAGTGAGCTTGCTTCGCGAAAATAATGACACCAATTGCTGCTAAAATTCCGTGTAATACAGACGAAGGCATGAGCTTGGCCAAACGGCCCATTTTAAGAAGGCCAAAGATGATTTGAATGCCTCCTGCCACAACTATTGCGGCCAATACGTAGTTGATGTTTCCATCCAATGCCAAAAGTCCGCCCAGAATCGCTGCAATCAAGCCGGCAGTAGGACCGTTAACTGATACATGACCTCCTCGAAAGAAAGTAGTAACAACCCCACCGATAATTGCAGAAAGCACTCCGGCCATTGGTGCCATGTCTGAAGCCACAGCAATTCCTAGTGCTAGGGGAAGCGCTACTAAAGAGACGCTGAATGCAGCCAAGAGGTCGTTGCGCCAATTTTCTTTTAATCCACGAATGCCGCCAGAAGGAGTAGTGTTGTTCTTGTTCATTGCTTGTGAAAAGCTTTTAAGGTAGGCTTTTTACATTTGAAGTGTGGGAAAACCACTGTGTGATCGGTGTTTTATCTTCTCTGGTTTTTGTTTTCGTAGAATTGCTTGAATGTTTACCCGCCCGAAGCATAAAAGAAACAGCAGATAAAGTGAAAACTAAATCTGCTATTGCATTTATACAAATGTAGTGCCTAGGGCATCACTTCTTTGGTGATGTACACTAAAACAGCCTTGTTATCTGTTGTCTTATTATTTCGCCACGCTTTTTAACTTGCCATCTCCGATGCGTTTTATTGAATTCTTTGGCTAAAGGTCGCTTTTGTTGAGTCCTTCAAATGAAAACGGATCTAACGTTAATTGATGAAGGTGTTTCCTGTTTTTCTTTTTAGAACCAAAAAGAAATACAGCCTGGGCGAAGGGCACTTTGGGACCATCAATAGCTTAAAAGTCACTAAAGGGGATCTCTATCTATTCGCTCATGGACTGTGCAATTTCTACTGCACGTGCGGCAGAAATTTCGATGGCTCTTTTTAAATTCATACTGCGTTAGTTCTCAATCAATTAGCTACGGCTATTATCTTTCGAATTGCCTTGTCTGAATTCAAAATAACGCAGCGGCAGCCTCATTCGGGATAAATAGAGGTCCCCTAAAGCCTATTGTGCCATAAAACAGATCTGACCCTGGCATAGCTCAATAATGACCTCTCAAGGTTTAGCGCGCAGAATCGATCATGTCAGTAGTTTCGCAAAAGCCGCCGGCTATGGTGTTCTATTTTGATGCGGCCTCCTATCTTAAAGATATTGTTCTCTTGGTTTGAAGCGCACTTGGGCTTTGGCGCGAAATGCTCATTGGTTCAACCCAAGTTACATTGAACGCTCGCCTAAGCACCTGATCAAATCACTCGCTCCATTACTTGATTATAAAATGCCCTGTGATGACTCTTTCGGAATTTTGCAGTGTTAGAACGTACTTTCCAGCGGTATACCTCTGGACGTCAATTGTAGACAGCTCGCCATTGATAATTCCCTCGTCTAAGCGCCTTCCTTCTGCGTTTAGGATGGTATAGCGGTATTCTCCTAATAAGCTTTCAGGCATTTTAACATTCAGGATGCTAGAAGTTGGATTCGGATAAATAAGAAGTTGGCCATCTCCATTTATTTCTAAAACATTGTCATTGGCGTCATCGCATTCATTCAAGAGGGTGTAATCTTGTTCTACACCATCTGTATGAAAAAGGTAAAAGCAACCCAACTCGAACTGCAACGCTTCCATAAAGCCGTCTTCAAAATTATCTAAGTGGTACATGTCTATTGCAATAACGCGGCCCTCATAGAGTGATCGAATCGTGTTGTCTTTCGTATGTCCTAGTATCACTCGATTTATTCCAAAACCATCTAGAATGTCATCTACTTCTAATTGTGTTAGCTCCTCATTAACCATTCCTCTGTACCAATAAACACCATAATCAGAGCTGTTTACGTCGAAGCAATCATTGTTAGGGCAATCTATATCGTTCATTCTTAATCTGCCATAGGCGTTCATCTGATCATAAGAGAGATCCAAGGCTGAGACTTCA
>Ga0222629_1000385_pt1 | contig 14953 bp, 35 predicted proteins | sample AntAcemetagenom1_FD_179847 | JGI IMG/M metagenome (GOLD analysis project Ga0222629, IMG submission 179847) | Saline water microbial communities from Ace Lake, Antarctica - #1 | ecosystem: Environmental > Aquatic > Non-marine Saline and Alkaline > Saline | place: Antarctica: Ace Lake | collected... | reverse complement strand
CTACTTTTGCTTTCCTGCCCTCTTTACACCAAGGACAAGAACCGTGGCTTCTGCAACTAGCGTCAACAGCTTTGCTTCCGGTATATGGCTTGCGTTTAGTTCTTGCCATTATCTTTCCTATAAGGCTTAGAAGGAATGTCACTCTTCGTTCTCATGTAGATTTTCTCGGTGGTATTGCCTTCGCCGGTGACATAATCGAGCTTGACCAGGTTCCTCAAAAGCGTGAGCCCTTTCTGCTTTCCAAATCCGGCAACCTTGGCAATTCGTGCGCTCTTCATTGGCATGGTCATAGCCTTGAGATAATCGATGTGCTCTTGCGTCATTTGCTCTTCAATGTTTCTGCTCATGCTCTAAATCCTTTGGATTAAATGGTGGTAAAGCATTAAATCTGCTTAAGAGATTGAAAGAATCCCGATTATTCCCATGTTAAAAAGTATGAAAACAGCTCCTTAATATCTTTATAATAAAACCAACCTCTTAAACCTATCTCGCAAGTTGTATTCCATCTTTTTGTTACAGGTATGATCTCCACATATTTCCTTTTGTGGTGAAATCTAATTGCGTAGTATTTAGGGTGCGTTATTAACCAAGGCTTTTTCCCCTGCCTTTTCAAGTACCCAAAGGCGAATTTGGTTTCTTTGCATTCAATGTTTGAGCAGCTTTTCCTAAACTTAATGACTCTTTTCATTTTTTACCCGCAGAGCCATGATCGGTAACAGGAGATTGGTTCCATTCCACCATGACGCGGTTAATAGCCTCTATTAGCCCTGATTGATTCGTGAAGCCATTATCATCTGCCGCACGCTTAAACCTCTTAGCGTCCTGCTTGCTCAGCTTGACAGTAAGGAAGCTAAACTCAGTTTTTAATACCGGCTCTTGTGGAAGTTTGTAAAGACTCCATAAATGCTGTGGAGTGTCCTGGTAAAACCGATTCTTTAATAGCACTGGGGGGCGCATACAGCCGATCATGTAGCCAAGAAAATACAATTTTCTATTAGCTGCGTTAGCTTCTCGAGAGATGTTATCTACTGCAACTGCGCTATAGACATCTGCCGTCGGTGCGTGGGGGTTTTCCCCTAGATACTCGACTAATCTTTGCGCCATAGGTCTTGATTTAGGGATAGCTTCTATCAAGGGTGCTAGTTCTTCTGGGTTAAATACTGCTATCGTCATATTACCAGTAGCGGCGCTTGCTTCTTGTAGTAATTCATTCATCGCTCGTTACCTCTGTAGTCTTCACAATTTCTGGCGTCAGATAATTCCTGACAAACCGCGTCTGATATCTCTTCAAGATTCACGCTTTCGGCAAGCTCTATACCGTCAAGCATCACACTGGTAATTGTTATTTCAAACGGCTCCTCTGGCTCAAGGTGCGTAGCTTTTCGAAATGGCTGAACGTCATAATCAACATCGACTTCTATTTCTATGTGCGTTTTTCTGCTCATGCGGCTTGCTCCTTTTGAAGCTGAGATATGAAATTGGAAACCTCTGAGTCACAGTTGCTTAATAACCAATCTGTTACCTCTTGCGCCAAGCCCTCTAAGACTTCCCACGCCGCGAAATCATCTTGTGATGCCATCGCCTCAGTGACTACGATCTCAATGTCCTTGAGCTTGCTATGGCCTTCCTGCTGTAGCTTAGAAACTATGCTTTTAAATTTTGTGATAGTTCCTTTTTCAAACGAGTTATAAAGATTTGTTTGAATGCCTTGGTCGATGCTTGTTAAAAAACAGTGCATACCAATAGCGTCAGAATTAGTTATCAAACTATCAAAATACTTTTTCTGATCTTCGGTGTAATGGCTGATTTCAGGGGAGGTTATAAGCGGCTCGAATTGCTCATTCTGATTTGATAATTCAATTGCTTGAGCCATGCGATCCAGCTTTTCAGTTTTCGGCCAAGTCTTAAATGCTTGACGGATAACTGTTTTCAATGCCATCTGGATATAGTCTGAAATCCAGGGGCCCATTTTCTTCTTGCCGGACTCGGAGCGCATCATAATCGCGTCAGTTTCAGCCTTGCTCATTTCATTTGTGAGGTAAGCGCCGGTAACGGTTTTGGCAACACAATAGAAGCCAACTACTGCGCCACGGTCTTTGAATGCGTTAAAGGTATGGCTAGGCTTATCGTCAACACCGTTATTGGTGTAAACATCTTCAGCGTAAACAGCTTTGGCTTGGACAAACTCTAAAGTGCCTGACTGGATCGCGAGGTCACACATACCCATGTAAGAAGGGTCAAGGCAAATCTTTCCACCTCTAGGCACTAAGTATGCTTGCTTCTTTGCGGGGTTCAGAGACAGCCCTATAGACGCCACGTTCGACATTGCGTGTAGTAGCGACAACGGATTATCTCTCGCCACTTTTTCAAGGTAAGAATTTGCAGAAAACAGTTGAAGCGCATAGCTTTGTTCTTGCTCAAATAGCATTCCGACTGGCGCATTCACAAACTTTGGCTCAGCCTTTTGTAAAAATTCGACTAATTCACTCATCGTTCTTTCTCCAATCAAACTGCTCAATTTGCTGTAAAAATCCAGACTCAAGAATTGGCGCGCCGAATAGCTTGTCTAATGGCGTGCAGCCTTTCATAAGATCAGCCGTTTTTTGTCTAGCCTCAAACAAATTCTTAGCGTTAATAATCTCGTGCTCGAATTCTTCAGCTAGGATCTTGTCAGCTATTCTTGATGCCTGGTGCTGGCCCCTGAAGGGCAATACTTTATTGCTCATTAGATTTCTCCAGCGATATGCTTTCTAACGCTTCTTGCGCTCCTTTAAATTGAGGCATTCCAGATGATTCGCCGTAGTAATGCTTGCCGCAAAAAGAAATTAACTTGTCAATATTTCTTCTGCTCATAGCCGGCAAAATCTCAACCCCAAAAGCTCTGACAGAATCAATAATTATTTCACCGCCAAGCTCTTTGTAACTAATCCACTGATACGCTTCGGTCAATCTTTGAATAGTCGCACTCATGTCCTCGCTCCCAGTGCGTCGTTATGCGCTCGTGTAAATTCTCGGATAGATTCTTTCTTAACCGTGTTGATATGCTCTTGATTCGGATTGACCGCTATCAATCGAACAGCTCTGTCTATCTCTTGGTCTTCTTTGATTTTCCACTGATCGGGATAGTTGGTTTCTGCGTAAAACTCAACCATTCTTAATGTGCATTGGGCCAGTTGTTTCATAAGGATTTCATAGCTCTTGTTCCCAGCTTCGGACACCTCAATCGCAGTCTTTGCTAGGTCGGCCAAATCTCGATCACTTGCTTCGCTAATTGCTAAACCAACAAAGTCAGATTTTGTGTATTTCATTTGCTTAGAATGAGACTCAGATAGAAACTTTTGTACCGCGTGATTCATGCTCATAGTGAAAGTCCTATATTGGCAATGATGTAAAAGGAAACCGGCAGGCAAATCGCGCCGATAATTTGAATGTACCAAGGCTCGGAATCTGCCTTCAGGTCTGCGATTATTTGGCTGATCATTTGCTGCTCCAATTAGAAGCCTGTGAGTTGCTTTTGCCGTGAGTGGCAATACGTGAGTTGCTTCTGTCTCGAATAGTCCAGATGTGGGCGTTATGTTCAGGGCTCCACTTGACGCTCTCACCGCGATTTCTAAGAGTGTTCTTGCGCTTGGTGTCTCTGACGATTCGGGTGTCTTTAATGGCGTTCATGCCGAAGCTCCTGAAATGAATTTCACTTGGTAGGAAATAGCAGGGCGTCTAGAGGCGTTCCTGCGAGTGCTTGGCCTAGCGGGGGTGATTGATCCTGATAGAACAGAACAGGCTACCAGCGCAATTACACCGGCCTTAGAAAGTTTATAAATGGCTTCTTTGATGGTGAGCGAGCCAGTCTTGAAAATTACTGAGTTGCGAGTCTGCTTGATGGCCTGAGCTGAAACGCCATACTTATTGGCAACCTCTTGACCCGTCATGGTGATCGAATCTTTGACCCTGCTGATCTCTGAATTTGTAAGTTTTCGCTCGTTCATTTTGTTCTCCGTGGTATTCCCAAACCGTGAAGATATTAAAACATACTGTTTTAGTTTAAACAACAGGTTTTAACACAAAATGTGTTTTATTTAATTCTAGGCGAAAAAAAAGCCCCGAAGGGCTTGGGTGGGAGCTGCTATAAAGCGGCATTTAGTGGGGATTAATTTAGCGCAGCAAAGCGAACTATGCCCGAATTGATTACCGATCCGCTTGGCCCCCGAGTCGTGACCTGACCATTTAGAACCCCGTCTAAAAGCAGCTCCATTGTGCTTGGTCCAATGCTCAGATTACAGAGAACGCCACCCCCGTCTGTTAGAAAGCAGGTTCCTGTCAGTGGGTACATAAGCCCCTCGGGAGTCTTTGCGGCCCCGTTAGCCCTCATGTAGCGAGAAGCAAACCCCAAATCAAGCTCAATAGATGCGAAGTCTATGCCGGGTATGCTTACTCCAATCAAATCCAAATCAAGTTGGAAGTTCTGAGAGGCTTGAGCTGAAACATTTACTGATGCGACTAGGGTGGGGAATAAAGCGAATAACAGAATAAATCGTTTAATCATCGTCTTCTCCTTGGCGTGAAATGACCGTCAGCTACTCCGCAAATTACAGAGTCTTTCGGGATCTTAATAATTGGTTCGGGCCAATCGGGATTGATGGCCGCAAGATACATTCCCTCGTTAGTTATTTGTAAAGTCTTAAAGGTCACGCTCCCGTCCGGGGTGCGCACCACAACATCATCGCCATGTTTAGCCTCTATATCTGGCTCGAACTTAACCTGGCTCTTGTCTGGATAACCTTCTCCAGTTCGGGGGTTGAACATTGAAATCCCCTCAATACGAAGGACGTAAGCCCTTTCTCCTGCCTCAAAAGGCCAGTCTATCCACTCTTCGGCGTCTTCTACTGCGTATGGGTCCATCAATTCATCCCAACTTCCGGCACGAACAAAAGATATTAGCGGGATTCTTCTTAGATTTCTATCCTGAAATGTAACATTAGGGCGGCCAATAGTGTCAATGTTGTGACAATCGGCAGTAACATCCTTCTGGCTGTCGAGCCGAGCGAGGCCTTCCTCCCTTTCAATCAGCTCCATGGCTTTTTCATAAAACTTCTTTGGAAGGCTTTCTCTATACACCCAGTTGTTATAGTGCTGGTTACTGTTCGCACCTATCAATAAAGACATTTCGGCCTTGGTTTTCCCTTGGCGAACCCTGTACCTCTCTAGCTTTTTAATTAACTCATTCATTCTTCAATTATCGCAAACCTTAAAGGCGTGTGTTTAAAACATTTCGTGTTGACTAAAATGAAACAAAGTGTTTTAATACCCCCATGACAATATTCGAAGAAATAGTAAAGAGTTACGGAAATATTAAGTCTATCCAGGCCCGTTTTGGATACACAAGCCCTATGGCGGTATACAACTGGCGGTCTAGGGGAATCCCCAAAGATAAGCTAATTGATATTCATAATGACACCGGCATTGATTTGCAGAAACTAAACGCTGGCGAGCTAAAGAAAGGTTAATTAAGTCCATGTCCTAAATTATGGCATGGCTTTTTTTTACCCAAAATTCCTATAAGTGCATGGCTAAACATACAGGTAGTTAAATGGCTGGAGATTGGATCAAAGTAGAAAACGTCACTCCTGATAAGCCGGAGGTTTTTCAGTTGGCCGAGATTCTGCAAATAGACCCTGATGCTGTAACTGGCAAACTGTTGCGTATCTGGATATGGGCTGACGAACAGACGATAGATGGTAACGCAAAAGGTGTTACACGTTTGTTGCTAGATCGTCTCGCAGGGGTTACAGGTTTCGCTAATGCGATGTTACAAACCCCTTGGCTGGAAGATGAGGACGGCCAATTAGTGTTCTCTAACTTCGATAGGCATAACGGCAAAGGGGCTAAAAAGCGTTCAGAATCAAATAGAAGGGTGTCAAACCACCGTGAAAAACTGAAACAAGAATGTAACGTAGAAAGCGTTACAAAAGTAGTTACCAGAGAAGAGAAGAGAAGAGAAGAGAATACATATACGTCTAGCGACGTATCGGGTGTGTTTTCTTACTGGCAAGAAAGAATGGGAAAACCTCTTGCAAAGCTAGACCCCTCCAGAAAATCCAAGATTCAAACACGGCTTAAAAACTATTCCTCTGGCCAACTAAAAAAAGCTATCGACGGCTGCGCTTCATCCGAATATCACATGGGGCAGAACGACAGCAACAAGCAATACAACACGATTGACCTGATTTTCCGCAACGACTCCAAAACCGAAGAATTTATTGACCTGCTTTCCACTCAGCGTGAGCAGTCAAGTGGCGGGCTAGAAATATGATTCCAGATGTAGATTTTAAAAAGTATTACAAGGATATGGGTCAACGCGAAAGCGGAAGGATTCACAAGCCTAGCAGATGGATTGACCAAATTGCGGAACGGATCTCTCGTGGCGGCAAGCCTTGGGGTGATTGCCTGCCTTGGACGAAGTGTGACGAGCTTATCCGATTGCGACCCGGCGAGCTTTCAATCTGGGGAGGAATGTCGGGCCACAAAAAATCAATGCTCCTTGGCTGGGTTATGTGCAATCTCGCTAAGAATTATGAGTCTCCGGTAGCTCTTGCAAGTTTAGAAATGCCCCCAGAAGAAACGATATTCAGAATGGCTCGCCAATGTACCGGCTGTGATCCTTCTGTGGACGCTGTGGGCGATTTCCTCAAGTGGAGCGATGAGAGGTTTGTGATTTATGACGAACTCGATACGGTCCACTTTCAGCGAATTCTAGGCTTTGTTTATTACTGCGCTGTCGAGCTTGGTTACAGGCATATTGTGATTGACTCATTAACAAAATGTGGCATCTCTCCAAAGGATTCTGAAAAGGAAAAAATGTTCCTCGACAAACTCCAGTGGTGTGCAAAAACGACGGGTTGCCATATCCACTTGGTCGCTCATATTCGCAAGCCTCAGAACGCAGGTGAAGAATACATACCCACCAAATTTGATATTCGCGGAGCTGGTGAGATTACCGACTTGGCTGACAATGTTTTCATTTGCTGGTCAAACAAAAAGCGCGCCGAGATTCTAACCAAGCAGGAAAAGTTTGGAAACTTAGACGCATCGGACGCTGAATATCTTACTAAATCTGTAGACCAAAAACTGATTGCAGCAAAACAGAGAAATGGAACTTTTGAAGGCACTGTAAATTTATTCTTCGAAAGACGATCCATGCAATTCGTGGCAACCGAAGGACGCAGGCACGACTTCAAATACAAGACAACCTACGAGGCAGCGGCATGAAGAATATCAACCAACTACTCGAAGAATGTGTAACTAGAATCGACAAGAAAACGAAGTCTCACAATAACAAGCAGGCCCACGACAAGGGTATTGCGGAAGCTAAAAGAATTTTGAATACGGAGAAGGCGGCATGAAATATCAGCTAACCGAAAAGGAAATCAGCGACTACGTTTCAGGCATGAGCGTTAGAGAAATTGAAATCACATCAACTCTCAGTGCTGGCGCTATCAAGTCAAGGCTTAGAGAAGTTGGGCTTTTAAGAACGAGAGCAGAGGGTACAAAGGTTGCTTATGATCGAGGAGTGAATCTTGGCCCAATAACAAGATTATCAGAGAACGAAAACGGCCCGGCTTATGCGGCTGTACTTTCACAGGAATGGATAAGAAAACCACTAGGGGTATCGGTATGAAATACGGCGTAAACGTAAAGATCGACGTTAGCAAGATTGACAAGAATCTACTATTCAAAGGAGCCAAGGGTGTTTACCTAGACGCAACCGTTTTTATCGACCCTGAGCAAAAAAGCGAGTTCGGTGATCACGGAATGATAACTCAGGACGTTAGCAAGGAAGCGCGAGAGAGGGGCGAGAAGGGAAACATCTTGGGCAATGCAACGGTGTTCTGGACGGGTGAATCTCAGCAGGGCGGTCAGTCACAACAGCAATCACAATCGCAGGCAGCTCCGAGCAGTTTTGACGATTTCAATAGCGAAATTCCCTTCTAGCGTTCAGCAATTCGCCGTGATCATTATTAATGAACAGAAGGAAATGATGGAAAGTGCTTAAAGAATCCTGCACAAGCCGAAACGATTTAGCCAAGTGCTTTAAAGAGCTTCAGGCACTTATGGACTTGAATGGATCTGTCACTGTGGTGGGTAGCGCGAAAGACCTCCAAGCTGAAGAGTTCGAGATGAAGAAAAAGCGAACGATTACTCAAAATAGTGCAATGCACAAATATTTTGAACTGCTCGCCATAGCTTTTAGCGACGCCGGATTGGATATGAAAGCAATCTTAAAAGACGACGCCGAAATCCCTGCCACGAAAGAAAATATAAAGCTATGTGTTTGGAAGAAAGTGCAGGCGGCAATGTTTGGCGAAGAGTCCACCACAGAATTAACCACAGCACAGGTCAGCGAAGTTTACGCGGTAGTTGATAGGCACACTTCTTCGGCCTTTGGTGTTCACGTTGAGTTTCCTAGCTGGATGGGTAGCAGATGAGCAACAGAGGAGAATCAGCCATGTACGACTTAGGCAGACAAGCCAGAGAGCATGAGTTCCAAACTGTTAGCTGCAATGTGCGGGATAGCGTTAAGCGCTCGTGGTGGCTCGCTGGCTGGCATGACCTAGATATTGAAAAAGGAGTCAACAAGTTTTTTGATGATGTAAATCGATTAATTATCGAGGATAGAGCCGCATGAGAAAGCACATAGCGACCATTGAGCACTTTCAGCCTTTTAACAATACGGAGCAACAACATGTCGTCTAAACCAAGCCCGCCAGATATAGCAATCTTGGAATACGGATCGCCAACTGAAAACCAAACTGAAAGTATCAGAGCATGGATTCAGGAGGGTACAACCCGTAAGGCTGCAAAACTTCTTGGGAAAGACCCCGGCAACATTGGAAGAGACGCGAAGCTGGTTAGACAAAGGGCTGAAAAAGCTGGCTGGAGTCCTACATTTTCTGCAAGTGAGCTAGTCCCTACTACTGAGCAGGTGATAGGGCGATCAATTCTCACAAAAGACGACGAGGGAAACACTGTTTGGCTGAAGACGAAAGCTAAAAAGGAAGAGGAACAACACGCATTTAAAGAGTTTATTAAAACCCTAACCGAAGAAATAAAACCTGCCAAAAAAATACCAGCACCAAAAGGCAAAAAGAATGACGAGCTAATGAGCGGGATATTTATAGGCGATGCTCATATAGGGATGTACGCATACGCACCGGAAACAAAGCACTCAGATTTCAATACTGATATCGCCGCTCAAGGTCTTAGGGACGCTATTGATGATTTGATAGCAAGATCACCTGACGCGGAAACGGGCTTGCTATGTGACGTTGGCGATTTTATGCACATGAATTCAAGCCTTTACACGACCTTAAAAGGAACCCCGCTTGATTGCGACACAAGATATTCGAGAGTTTTAAGAATCGCGGGCAGGGTAATGAAATACGCTGTAACCAAAATGCTTATCAAGTTCCAGAAGGTCATAGTCGTGATAGCTAAAGGCAATCATAACGAAGATCCGGCTGTAGCGGTTCAGGAAATAACGTCAGCGCATTTTGAGAATGAGCCAAGGGTAACGGTTTTAGATACTGACGGCTATTTCCACTACATCGAATGGGGAAAGTGGCTAATCGGTGTTAATCACGGCGATAAAATAAAGCCTGCAAAACTGGTAAATGTAATGGCCCGAGACATGGCCGCAGCATGGGGAAGAACAACTCATCGAATGTGGGCAACCGGCCACTTTCATCACCAGCAGGTATTAGAGCTCGACGGCTGTACGGTTTACAAATTTGGCGCATTACCCCCACCTGATAGCTGGCACGCTGGCGCAGGGTTTGGCGGCAACGGCCAAATGCAGATGATCACCTTTAAGAAGGGCGGGGGCAGACACTCAACAATGATTTACGACCTCCCTCAACCATCCCAAGAGCCTGATTTGGTGGCATAAATTAAATATCAATCATTAGCGGCATAGGGGAAGGGTATGGGCGTTGAGAAAATGTTAGAAGCAGAATATGAAAATATACAGTCCGCAAAAAGACACGGGGAGTTTCTTGATTCAATCCTCTCGCCTCCACCCTCTGCAACAGAAATTCAAGTCGGCGGCAACCATTACAAAGACATGAAGATTCAGCCGGTTCAGTACATTCAAGCCAATAACCTCGGCTTTTGCGAGGGCAGTGTAATCAAGTACGTTTCTCGCTTCAGGTCCAAGGGAGGTGTTGAGGATCTGAGGAAGGCCAAGCACTTTATCGACTTGCTAATCGAGGCCGAGCTAAGTGAAGAAGACTAGAACCCTAAACAAGCTGGCCGATGATCTGGCAGTCGCTATGCAAAAGCATGTACGGCTCAAGGCGGCAGACTCAATGGGCTTTTGTCAGTGCGTCACGTGTCCGAATAAAAAGCACTGGAAGGAAATGCAAGGCGGACACTTTATCGAGCGCAGCAAGGCCCACAGGACGTTAGAAGAGAACATTCACCCACAATGCCCATACTGCAATCAATACGGCATGAAAAGGGCTTCCGTGGTTCTAATTTATCGAAGATATATGGTTGATATGTATGGGGGTAAGTTTGTGACGCAATTAGAAGATTCTGCAAATAATGTTGTTAAGAGATTCCGTCCTGACTTGGTAAAAGAGATCAAGGATTTGCGGGCAAGAAACCGAGAACTGGAGGCTGAATTGTGAGCGCTGAACTTCTGAATATGGATTGCATGGAATACATGAAAGGGCTTGAGGATAACGCTTTTGAGCTTGCAATTGTGGACCCCCCTTACCGAGATGAGAACCAGCCGACCAAGGATATGAGAAATAACGGTTCTATGGAGAGCATTGTAGGCAGGCCGACCGCAGAGTATTGGACGGAATTATTAAGGGTTAGCAAAGAGCAAGTAATATGGGGCGCAAATAATTTTGAATTGCCTCAATGGAAGGGGTTTATCGTGTGGAAGAAAAAGACGATAAGTGAAAATTTTACTATGTCTATGTGTGAGGTTGCCTCTCTTTCTGAGGGGCTTGGCACAACTTCAAAGTGGATAGAGGTTGCCCCGCAGGATAAGTTTAGGTTTCATCCGAATCAGAAGCCCTTGCTTTTATATGATTTTATTCTCAAGCATTACGCCAAAGAAGGCGACCGAATCCTAGACACTCACTTAGGTTCAGGCTCTAGCGCCATAGCAGCACATTACGGGGGCTTTGACTTTGTGGGCATGGAATTAGACGAAGATTATTACAAAGCGGCCTGTAAACGCTTTGATTCAGAGACAGCTCAATTAGGGATGGCGATATGACCTGCACCTACTGCAACACAGAGCACGGAGATATGGACTGCGATATTGATGATCTGAAGGAAAACATTGATTCGCTGGCCGAGTTGATTCAAGACCAGACGCAGATTATATGCCACCAAGTTCAAGAATTGGAAAGCAGCGAGTCACAAACGACTCATTAGCAGATTGGGAGATAGCAATGCAGCATAACCATATTGATAAGTTGTTAGACATTTATCTAGACAGCCTAATATCTATCTCCAATGACGCAGGATGGGGCGGTGAGTCCATGATGGCTAAGATTATAGAGTTCGGCGCTGATATCCCTAGAGGCACTGGCAACGATCAGTCGAACATGACAATGATTATTGCGTTAGAGAATTTCCGCAAAGAGCATCACGACACCAGAAAGATCAGGGCAGTAGTTGGTGAATTGCTAAATGGCCCGTCTCACAAGGCCAAAACCAAAGCATTACTGTCGAGGCGCTATTATCACAGCATTAATGCAGATACCGGAAGGCTCTTTACAGACTTAGACCGAATGAGGCTTGTAGGGGGCTATGAGATTGAGATGGCTAACGATGAATCTAAGGCTATTAAGAGGTTTGGAGGGCGTGTGAGAGCTGCTTACGAGGTCTTGGAGCTAGAGCTTGATAAGTACGAAAGATACCAAGAAGCAACGCTGGTAATGGCCGGTTAAATAAATGGATTAAAGGTTGATTTCAAATCGGTTTCAGAGTATGGTTTATGTCTTACTGCAAGTAAACCTAATGGTCTTGCAAAAACCCAGTCAGCTTGGGTATGATCGCCAGTGGTTGCATACTGAAGCAAACAAGCCTCGATGTAGAAAGGCTTAGCGATAGGTCTAAGGTTGGAGGGATTTTGTTAGAGGCCGAACCGTATGGCTTTGAGCGCAATCTGCCAGCTTAAAAGTGTCAGAAAAGTAGTACCTTTTTGCTGACAAAATTAGACCAATCCCATCGGCTTAAAGTACAGTTTATGCTCAGCTAAAAGTAAACCAAATCACGACAAAACCTCGCTCTAGAAATGGATCGGGGTTTTTTTATGCCCACAGGAAAGCTAATGAATGTCATTGATGCTCTAGCTCAATTACCACCTACCACAATTCACCAAACAGCGATCAAGGTGGGTGGATTCGTGGGCGGTAGTACGTTCCTGTCTGGATTCATGGTCGACGCAACACTGTTATCGGCATCTGGGCAATTCATGGGCGGATTGGCGGCATTGGCTACGGTTATTTATTCGATATACAAGGGCTATAAGAAAAAGTGAGCAACCTAACTGAAGATCTGATGCGCCATGAAGGGTATCGGACTCATTTATATGAAGACACAGCAGGAATATTGACTATCGGTGTGGGCTACAACATCGAAGAGAAGGGATTGCCAGATTACATAATCAAACTGTTACTTAACGACTCAATTAAAGAGGCTCGGTCTGAGCTGGATCGGGTTAAGCCAGACTGGAAGCGCTATTCAAAGAGCAGGCAAGAAGTATTAGTCAACATGATGTTCAACCTTGGCGCGCCTAGATTGCTGAATTTTAAGCGATTCTGGAAAGCGCTGGAGTGTAATGACTTCAATACAGCTTCATTGGAAATGCTTAATTCTAAATGGTCTAAACAGGTCGGCAATAGATCAATTGAGCTGGCTAAAAGGATGGCGGCGGGATGATTCCTAAGTTTCTAGACCCATTAATCAGCGAGGCGGTGCCCCCTGACACATGGAGACTAGAGATTAGATTTGCTTATAGAACATTGGTAACCGGCAAACCTTTAATAATAACTGTCCCCAAAGGCTTCCAGAACGACCTAGCAAGCATACCTCGAGCATTAACATGGCTATTCCCTGTCAACGGTCGGCATAGATGGGCAGCGGTCATACACGATTGGCTCTACACGAATAAAGGCTTCCTTGGTGAGCGGATGATATTCACCAGATTGGAATGCGATCAGATATTCCTTGAAGGCATGAGGGTAATGGGCGTTCCTTGGTGGAAACGGCATTCAATGTATCGCGGCGTTAGAGCTGGCGGATGGGTAAGGTGGAATAAATGACTCCTAATTTCAAATACTTCATAACGATTACGATCTTCCTTGTTGCTTGCGCTGTTGCATTCCCTGGCTGCACTACCGTAAGCGTCCAACACCCTAACGGCCTAACTATCAAGGTTAAGAAGTTTCACCCAATGGGCGAAGAGCTAGAAATCGATGGCGTATTGGATAACGTGGGTACTTTGAAGATCAATAAGGCCACCAAGGACTCGCAAGAAACAGTGGACGCCATTATTGACGGCCTTATCTCGGCAGCACGCTAATGGATAACATCACCGAGATTAGAAAGCAGGCATTGGCAGCAGAGAAAAGCGGCGAATTCTTCACAGCCTTAAATGTATTGGTAGACGATTACATAGAAGAAGGCTTGGACTTAACCCAGATAATCACATGGCTGCAGGTTGTTAATTCATCTGTAGTGACACAGCTCTCATTAGCGGTGTACGAGACAGACGAAGAAGACTAACGATTCAGCCCAAAGACCTTACAGAAGATTAACTCCCTTGATGTAAGCGACTAGGCAACCCCCTCACTATAGGCAATCACTTTAAACGCTGGGTGCGAAGCATTGGTGCGGGGTTATTTATTAGGATGGAAGATGAGCAAGGGTTCATACAGAAGACAGTCACAGGTATCTGATGAGCGGCTCACGAACAATTGGGCTACAGCATTCAAGGTAATAGCGCAGGAAGACAGGAACACAGCCAAGACTACCAGTAGGCCGCAAACACCATTAGAGAAATTAAGAACAAAGCGTTATAATCAAGCCTCTGAAGCGACTTACCGCAAGAGGCTATAATGGCGTCATATAAAATATTTCATAGAAAGATTGTAGGAACCGCCGATGATGTTGTGGAAATGGTCAGGAAAACAACCAGCACCAAATACAAGAAGAAAGAGGTAATACTTAGGGAAACCACTTTTTGCATACTTCTTGAGTGTGGGCATAAAGAGGACTTTGCAGGAAAGCCTAACCCGCTCCCAGAAACCATAATTTGTAACACATGTAGGAACAAAGATTTATATGCAAAAGAAGCCAAGACGTTTGGGCGGATCAAGGACGAATAGGCTGACACCAAGGCGTTGCCATTCCCGATAGAAGGAAGGCATCTACAGAAAGATCAAAGACCCGCTAAGGCGGGTTTTTTTATGCCCAATATTTAGTATACGGGCAGCTATTGAGCAAGCACAACTCCATATATTACAAATAAATTCCTAGAAAATTCCTAGAAAAAATCTCAGAAAAAAAGACAGAAAAAATCACCAAATGAGCCAGCATAAATCTCTCTATAACACTAAGCGATGGAAGGATAGACGCAAGGCTCAGTTGTTTGAATTCCCTATGTGCAAGTTCTGCGAAGAGCTAGCCATTAACAAGGCGGCAAAGGTAGCTGATCACATAGTGCCCCATAGAGGCAATGAAGAGCTGTTCTACTACGGCTTACTACAATCCTTATGTTGGACTTGCCACAGTGGAGCAAAGCAGCGACAGGAGAACACAGGCGTCTTGGTTGGCGGTAATGCCCAAGGCTTTCCATCTGACCCGAATCATATTTGGAACAAGTAGCGAGGGGAGGGGTGGTTCAGTCTCTAGGGATATGCCGCCAAAAAAC
>Ga0222629_1000368_pt1 | contig 15572 bp, 25 predicted proteins | sample AntAcemetagenom1_FD_179847 | JGI IMG/M metagenome (GOLD analysis project Ga0222629, IMG submission 179847) | Saline water microbial communities from Ace Lake, Antarctica - #1 | ecosystem: Environmental > Aquatic > Non-marine Saline and Alkaline > Saline | place: Antarctica: Ace Lake | collected... | reverse complement strand
TCAAAGATAAAATAATCTAATAAATTATCGTGTTTACTTCTAATGGTCATAGTTTTTATAGTCCATTTCTGCCTTTTAAAGGCTTTCTAGCTATCTCATCAGTAGGTAGACGCTAAATCCTACCTATACGCCCCAATTATAGGGCGTTTCGATTTATTTCAAGTAGAATCTTTTAAATAATCCTTCTTGATTTTCCTTTGCTTCTATTTCGTGGGGTTGATTCTTATAGGGGAAGTTGGCTAATACTCCCATTTCTTCACCCTTCCATCTAAAATGTAGCTTTCTGTCACTCTTCCAATATCTATACTGTAGTTTTTTAGTTGCTATTTGTGCGACATGAATCATCTCATGAGCCAAAGTTCTCAACATATCAGCCGTAAATGCTTTATAATCAAGCGTTATTAAATACTCATTTTGTTTTATTGAGCCTTTACAATTGTTTATTACTTGACCTAATGTCCCCTTTTTGAGTACTGTTTTTCTTACGTGTACTCTGATTTTAAGAGTATTTGACATTCTAGTTGACATCAAGTCAGTAGCATAAAATTTAACGGCTTTTTCTAAGATTTCATCTAAGTAAACGCCCCCAGTTGACACGTTATTTTTACAATTTCTAGGCATTGAAATATTTACTTTCATTTTTTTAAACCCTTTCTGTGGTTTTATAGCTATCTCATCAGTCCTACTTGCTAAAGGTAGAAGACGCCCATTATAAAGGGCGTTTCGAATTAATCAATATCAATGATTCTATAATCCATATCAAAATAATAATAAGAGATATAGTCTTTAATTATGTTTTTTTCTCTATTTGTCATTAAATCAATATTCCAATATACCGATATTATATCCAATATAGTAGCCCTCATAAATTTATAATTGGCGGGTAGATTCAATATATAATCCTCTAACATTTGATTTAAAACACGTTTATTAGCTTTTAATTTTACATTATCATAAGTTGTAATCATTTTTATAGTCCGTTTCTCTTGGCTTAATTCCAAGTTATAGCCAATAACGGCTATAATTCAAAATTAATATAAACATTTTTTTACTGTTCGGTGGAAGGGCTGCCCACTTAGATTATCTAAACTTATGGAGGGTTACAAAGTCGGTTTGTTAAAACTTTGACCCCTAAGTGGCTCATAATTCTTTATGTTTTATACTCTTAGGAATTAGCAAGTTAGAGTTTTATTTTTTTTGTATGTCTGTTTTTTTTTACCTTTTTTATTTATGCTCTAAGTTCTATAGAAATCTTCACAGGTAAGCAAGAACTTTATAGACCATATTGGACTACAAGCTCTACTATTCAACTATATCAATGATTATAGCCTATATTTTTATTTATGTTTAAGGGGATTTATTGGGGGATTTGCCCATATTTAGCACGATTGGCGAATATATTGGGGGATATGTTTGTTTGTTATATAGAACAATATTCTGTATTCGATATATAGAACCTGGTGTAATATATAGAATAGCCATTGGGGGTTATATTAATTTGAAAGTGAATTTAGTTATCTATCAATACTCTGTCCCTGTCCTATTATGGCTTGAAAGAATATTCTTAAAATATTATATGTTATATATGTAATAAAATATTACAATACATATTGGGGGACTATATATTGGGGTAGTCCATTTTGGTTATACTACATATAGGGGTATGCATGTGCCATAGGGGGTAGTGGGTGTATATATATACGCCAACATTCCAAAATATTATGGGAAGTAATGAAAGTACATCGGCTACATGTGGCACGTAACCTACATACGTACTGTGTGGATTCTACATATTATGTATGTATATAAACCCCCCATACCTATAATATATATTATACAGTACGTGGCAACTTTGTCAAGAACAAAATAAATTATATTGTAGAAGCATTGTGCCAACTGTCTATTATACATACCATTAATTATTTTTATGGTGACCCTTAATTGATTAATCTAAAAAATATCTATTATACTGCTCCAGAGGCAGTAAGTAAGGGGACCCATAATGATTAATCTAAAAAATATATATTATACTGCTCCAGAGGCAGTAAGTAAGGGGACCCATAACGATTAATCTAAAAAATATCTATTATACATACCCTTGAATATATTTCAGGTGACCCTTAATCGATTAATGTGGCAACTGCAAAATTTAATTAAAAAAAATATAAAAAATATAAAAAAAGTACTTGACAAAGTTCTGATATACATTATAATAGAAGGTATAGGCTGTAACAATCAATGAGCCACACCATATATATACATAAACAGGGCATTACGATGAACGGCCTACATAAAACTCAATGAAATCAACAGAAACTAAGTCTAAAGTCAATGCGGCAGGTAATTATACCAAGCCAGGCATGAGGAAAACTATATTTAATAAAGTAAAATCCGGTACTAAAGGTGGAAAAGCAGGACAATGGAGTGCTAGAAAAGCCCAAATGGTAGCACTTGAATACAAAAAAGCAGGTGGAGGCTACAAATAATGAAGAAAAAAGAATTAAGTCCCGCTATGAACAAGAAACTTAAAGAACATAGCAAACACCATTCCGTAAAACATATGAATCAAATGAAGAAGGATATCATGAATGGTGCAAGTTTTACTGCCTCTCATAAAATAGCCCAAAAAAAGGTAGGAGCATAGCTAAGAAGCCTGTTTATAAGGTTTATAAGACTTACTACACAAGTGGTGAGTTCTATATAGGCTTTACAAGCAAGACAGGGATACACTATGATAACTACTTTGGTTCTAATACCACAGATAGAACTCCAACACACAAAGAGATTCTGTTCCATAGTCATTACAAGAGTGATGCCAAGCTAATGGAACTTATGTTTCAACTACAAAATTTTGAAAACAAGAATTGTTTAAACAAAATGTTGAACATACGCCTAAGAAGAGATTTTATTAAGAACATACCCAAGTTTAAAATTAGTATAAGTAAACATAAAGGAAGTTAATGGGTAAGAAAACACAGACATCAATTATGGATTCATTGTCCATACCAAAAAGAACCACCATAGGTGGGGGCAAGATTAAGACAAGTGCATTAAACAAACATAAGCGTAGGTCTTATAAAAAATACAGGGGACAAGGAAGATAACATGGCAATATTTAAAAGTAAAGAAGAAAAAGCTATTAATAAAATAAAAGAATATAGAAAAAAAATTAAGGAGTGGAATAAACTAAGTGAAGGAGCCAAAGACGTTTTATGGGGCAAAGGCTCCGAGTATAAAATTAAGATAGAAGAAATTAAATCTAGTTTTCCTGACAGTAAAGAAGTACAAGAAGAAAAATTCATTTATAAAAAATTTAAAACAGAAGAATCAGAAAAAAAATTTCCTAAAAGAAAGCAAAAAGATTCTAAAAAATATGCTAATGATGTAAGAATAGTTGTTGAGGAATTACCTCCATTAAACAAATATAAGCGTAGGGGACAAAGAAAATAACATGGGAATACTAAACACACCAAAGAAAACTCTAGGAAGAGAAAAGACTAAAAAGGCTATTAAGGATACTATAGCTAATGTTAAAAGTATATTTAAAAAATAATGGCACTAGCCAAATCGCAAAGAAGTCTTAAAGAATGGGGAAAACAAAAATGGCAAACGAAATCTGGGAAACCCTCTTCAAAGACAGGAGAAAGATATCTGCCAGAGAAAGCCATCAAGAGCCTGACATCTGCGGAGTATGCGGCAACGACAAAAGCAAAACGCCAAGGAACAAGTCAGGGAAAACAATTTGTGAAGCAACCGAAGAAGATTGCAAACAAAACAAAATCATATAGGAAAGTAACATGAACGTAATTAATAAACAAAAAGCAGATTTAAATAAAGATAAGAAACTCTCATCTTATGAGAAAAAAAGAGCTACGGCTATTGAAAATGCTATGCGTAAACCTACTGACCCAAAATTTAATGGAATGACAGATAACAAAAATAATAGAAAAGTAGAAGTATAATGACAAAAGAATTATGCCCTGTATGTGGCTGTGAAAAAGATATGTGTATTTGTGATGACGGCTGTGAAAGCTGTGGAGCATAACTAATGGCATATTCTTCTAAACCCAAACCACAAAGAGTTCCTATAAAAAAACCACAGGAGTTAGCTATACAAAAAGCTAAACTACAACAGACTGTTAAACCACAACCTACGCCTCAAAAACCAAAAGTAATTCAAACAACTAAACCTGTTGTTAGAAAACAAATGAAACCTATGAGACAACCTAAGGTTGAAAATAAACAAACTCCTAAACCTTTAGCAGGAGCAATGAGAACTAGTGGCGTACCTGCCGTAGCTGCAGGAAGAATCACAAAATCAAATATACAAAATAAAAAGAAACAAGATATGAAAAAAAGATTAATGAAAAAAACAAAACCACTTAGAGGAGTAATGTAATCATGTATGGAATGAAAAAACAAAATGCTAAAAAAGGTAAACCAGTTGTTATGATAGCAGTTGGTACTATGAAACCTAAAACAAAACCAAAAAAGAAAAAACCTACAAAACCAAAATACTAAAGGACAATGTTAACAGATGCTCAAAAGAAAAATAACTTCCTTAAAAAACATAGTCTTAAAAGGTTTAACTCTGCTGTTAGGTCTACTGAAGGTGGTAAAAAAGGTAAAGTGGGTATACTCCAAAACGGCAAACCAAGGCTTATTCGCTTCGGTGATTCTTCTATGGGTCACAACTATTCCCCGGAAGCTAGGAAATCTTTTAAAGCTAGGCATGGTAAGAATATTGCAAAAGGTCCGTCAAGTGCTGCGTACTGGGCAAACAAAGTTCTATGGGCAGGTAAGTCGGGTTCGAAGAAGTCTCCTCCAAAAAGCCAACGTGTTGTTAAAGGAGCCAGAGGTTAAGATATCTGACAAAGACAATAATATTTTAGAAAAAAAAAATTAAATGTCAGAAACAAACAAAAAAAAATATTCTAATACAGTTAGAATTGTAACAGATGAATTAGCTAAAATTGCTTCTTCATCTAATCAAACTAAAGCTGTTAAAGATACTGGAAAAAAAGCAGTAGTTGCAGGAGCAGCAGCAGGTGCAAAGAAAGCATCAGATATGTTAGGATACACAGAAAATTTAAATAAAGTAAAAGAAGAAGCAGAAAATTGGATTGCTAATAAAGTTCCTTATTCAAAATATGTAACAAGTGATGCAAATAAAGTAGGCTTTAAATTTAAAGGCAATACCTATGATGCTAAATTTACTGTTAATAAAAAAGGTAATGCTAATATTATTTTTGATAAAGAATTTAAAAATGATTTAAAAGTAGAAACAAAAACAAATACTAAAAATAAAAGTTTTAATATAACCTTATCAAAAGTTTTTTAATAAATTCAAATAATGCCAATTTATTCTTATAAAAATAAGAAGACTGGAAAAGTCTGGGATGAGTATCTATCTTTTAATGATAGGACAAAGCCACTACGAAATAAAAGTGTAGAGATGGTGATAACTGCACCCAGACTTTCTTTTATAGAAAGAAGGGAACATGGTACTAGAGACCAAATGATTCATAGTGCTAGAGAAAGCATGAGAGAAAGGCAAAAAGAAGAAAATGCAGGATTCAGAGATAGCCCAGATTGGTTAAGAGAGAGAACAGAAAAGCATTTACAAAAGGTTAAATAATGTTAATACCTGAAAATAATAAAAAAGAATTAGCTTTAACAGAAAAACAAGAAACTTTTCTTACAGCATTATTTGGTGAAGCAAAAGGTAATCCTAGAGCAGCAGGTGATATAGCAGGGTATGCAGATTATCATCAACCACTAAGAGCCTTAAAAGATGAAATTATTACAAGAGCAGAAGAACAACTAGCTGCATTTGCACCAAGAGCAAGTATGGGAATGATTAATGCTTTAGATGAAGATGGAAGTTTACCCGGTGCTAATATTAGAATGGAAGCAGCTAAACAGATTCTAGATAGAGTAGGCTTAGCTAAACGAGAAAAAATAGATATTAATACTAAAGTAGAACATGGAGTTTTTATCTTACCTGCAAAAGATGTAATTAATGAGTGAAGAAATAAAAATAGCAAGAAGAAAAAATGCTAGAGTAATTCCTTACGGATATGAGATATCAGATAAAGACCCAGAGTTTTTAATACAAAATGAAGACCATATGGAATTAATAAAAAAAGCAAAAAAGTTTATAGACAATAATTGTTCATACAGAGAAACTGCAGAATGGTTATCACATCATACAGGTAGAAAACTAACAGGTATGGGACTAAGAGAAGTTTTAAAAAGGGTGATACACAAAGGTTGGTAGACGAGCCAAAACCAAAAAAAGCAGGTAGAAGAAGAGTAAAAGATTTAAATGCTCCTTTAAATATTAAAGAAAAAAAAGCTAGAAAATCTGCACATGATTTATTACGTGAAAGAAAACAAGAATTAAAAAAAGCACAAGATAATTATTGGTCTACTAAAAGTAAAATAAAAGATATTGATAATGTACTTGAAGGTAAGCAACAAGTCATTGAACAAGATAAGATTGATGAATCTACTCCTAACATTAAAAAGCTTATTGCAGATAGAGAAATTATTTTTCAAGCTAATGAAGGGCCCCAAACACAATTCTTAGCAGCAAGTGAAAGAGAAGTATTTTATGGTGGAGCAAGAGGTGGTGGTAAATCTTTTGCATTACTAGCAGACCCTTTACGTTATTGTACTAAACAAAAACATAGAGCATTGATTATAAGAAGAACAATGCCCGAGTTAAGAGATTTAATAAATCATTCTCAACAACTTTATCCTAAAGCATACCCCGGTGCTAAATGGAGAGAGCAAGAAAAAGAATGGAAGTTTCCTTCAGGTGCTAGAATAGAATTTGGTTATGCAGAAAACTTAACAGACGTACTAAGATACCAAGGGCAATCTTATACTTGGATTGGTATAGATGAATTACCACAGTATGCTAACGTAGATATCTATAATTTTTTACGTTCATCTTTAAGAAGTGTAGACCCAGATATTCCTGTCTATATGAGAGCCACAGGTAATCCGGGAAACGTAGGTTCACTATGGGTTAAGAATATGTTTGTTGACCCTGCAGTACCTAATACAAAATTTGATATAGAGATTCAAACTCCTTTAGGGGTTAAGAAAATATCTAGAAGATTTATTCCTGCTAAGTTACAAGATAATCCTTATCTTATGCAGACAGATGACTACTACGCAATGTTAGCATCTCTACCTGAAGTACAAAGAAAACAATTTTTAGAAGGTAATTGGGAAGCATATGAAGATTCTTCTTTCCCAGAGTTTAGTAAAGAAATACATGTTATTAAACCTTTTGACATTCCAAGAAACTGGATGAGATTCAGAACATGTGACTGGGGATATAGTTCACCTGCATGTTGTTTATGGTTAGCTGTAGATTTTGATAATAATATATTTGTTTATAGAGAACTTTATACACAAAGAGTTACAGCAGATATATTTGCTAGAAAAGTTTTAGATGCGGAACAAGGTGAATACATTAGATATGGAGTACTTGATAGTTCAACATGGGCAAGACGAGGTGATATAGGACCAAGTATTGCAGAAACAATGATACTAGAAGGATGTAAGTGGAGACCATCAGACAGAAGTCCTAGAAGTAGAATTGCCGGTAAATTAGAACTACATAAAAGATTAAGACCAGATGAAGATACAGGATATCCTTCATTATTTATTTTAGATAACTGTGTAAATTTAATTAGAACATTACCAATGTTACCTACAGATAAAAACAATCCTGAAGATGTAGACACACATACAGAAGACCATGCTTACGATGCACTTCGATATGGCTGTATGAGTAGACCTATACATCCTATTAAACAAGATTTTATGGATAAGGTTAATGAAAATAAACAACCTAAACCTGCAGATAGTATATTTGGATATTAAATGAAGCTACCAAAATATGTAACAGTTGGACCTTTTACAATACAATTAGTTTGTGTACCACATGAATTAATGTATGAAATATCTGAAGCACAAGGAGCATTTTTAATTAAACCTCCTTATAAAATATATCTAGATAAAGAAATGATAGATGTAGGTGGGCCAGATGCAGTTAATGTATTAATACATGAATTACTACACGTAGGTTATTATCAATACAATTTAAAGGAAAAAGAAGAAGAGACAGTTGTTAATTCTTTTGGAAACTTTATAACAGAAGTTTTATGCCATTCAGAAATAAAAGATTGGATAAGACATAACACAAAAAAATTTGCAGTTAAATGCGAATAAACGACAACATAGGAGAATAATATGAACATAATGAAACAATACAAGCAAGGCGAACTACCATCAGAAGAGTATGGCAGAAGCGGTGCTAAAACTAAAGATAGTAAAGTAAATGTTAAGAAGTCTGCTACAGGTCTTCCTGCTGATGATTACAGCGAGACAAATGTAACTGCAGGTAGAAAAGCAAAAAATACTGTTGATTCAAAAGTATTCAAATTAGCTGACGAGAAAGACTACTAAAGGTATATATGCCACATAATAGTATAGGTAGTGGTGGTCTAGCTGAATCTGATGAAGTAAAATCTTTAGATAATGCCAAAGATGAAGGTTATAATAATCTTGGCGGATATATTGAAGGTAAGCTTAAAGAAGCAGAACAGGCTCGTCTTTATGATGAGAAAAGATGGTTAAGGTCATACAGAAATTATAGAGGTATCTATGGTTCCGATATGGCTTTTCGTGATTCTGAAAAGTCTAAGGTATTTGTTAAGATAACAAAAACTAAAGTACTAGCTTCTTATGGTCAACTTATTGAGGTTTTATTTTCACAAGGAAAATTTCCTATTGGAATACAACCTACATCTGACCCTTCGGGAGTAGCTAAATACGCACATCTAAAACCAGACAATCTTAAACAACAAGATGAAAGAATGGAAGACATCTATGGTTTTGAAGGTGATGGAAGAGAAATATCTCCGGGTGCAACAGCAGACGAAATACTTAATGGCCTATCAGAAAAATATGGCAAGGTAGGATTAGAAGAGGGTGCAGCACCTGATTTAAAATCTATGCCACAGATTGAACCTGCTAATGAAGCAGCTAAAAACATGGAGACTTTAATCCATGACCAATTAGAAGAATCTCATGCTATATCTGTAATGAGACATGTTTTATTTGAAATGTGTTTATTAGGTACAGGTATACTTAAAGGACCTTTTAATTATGAACAAGCAGACCATAAGTGGGTATTAAATGATGAAGGTGAAAGAGAATACCAACCTGAAAGTAAATTAGTACCAAGAATAGAAGCAGTAAGCTGTTGGGATTTTTATCCTGACCCTGATGCTGTACAAATTGAGGATGCAGATTATGTTATTCAAAGACATATCTACACTCGCTCACAATTAAGAGATTTAGTTAATAGACCTTTCTTTAGAAAAACTGCTATTAAAGATTGTCTTTCAATGGGTTCTAACTATGAAACAAGAAGTTATGAAACATCATTGTATGATAGAGAGAATCAAGAAGAGTTTAATAAAAACAGATATGAAGTTTTAGAATACTGGGGCGTTATGGATAAACAACTTGTTGAAGAAGCAGGTTTAGATATTCCAGAAGATTTTAAAACTGAATTAGATGAAGTACAAGTTAATGTATGGGTATGTAATGGTCAAATACTTAGATTAGTATTAAATCCTTTTACTCCTGCAAGAATACCTTTTATGATTTCACCTTATGAAATTAATCCTTATCAATTCTTTGGTGTAGGTATTCCAGAAAATATGGATGATTCACAAACAATTATGAATGGTCATGCAAGAATGGCTATTGATAATTTAGCACTAGCAGGTAATTTAGTATTTGATGTTGATGAAACAATGTTAGTACCGGGTCAAGATATGTCTGTATATCCGGGTAAAATATTTAGAAGACAAAGTGGACAAACAGGACAAGCTATACATGGATTAAAATTTCCAAGTACTGCTACTGAAAACATGCAGATGTTTGATAGGTTTAGACAACTAGCAGATGAATCTACAGGTATACCTTCTTATTCACATGGACAAACAGGTATCAATTCTACAACTAGAACTGCATCAGGTATGTCAATGTTGATGGGGGCTGCTGCTTTAAATATTAAAACAGTAATTAAAAATGTAGATGACTATTTACTAAAACCTTTAGGTGAAAGTTTGTATCAATGGAACATGCAATTCAACAAAGATATTCCAGACATACAAGGTGACTTAACTGTTAAAGCAAGAGGAACATCTTCTTTAATACAAAAAGAAGTAAGGTCACAAAGATTAATGACATTTATGCAAGTAGCATCAAATCAGTTCTTAGCACCTTTTGTAAAATGGCATAGTATTATTAGAGAGATTGCAAAATCTTTAGATGTAGACCCAGACCAAGTGGTTAATGACCCTGAACAGGCTGCATTGTTTATGAAATTAATGGGAGACTTAAATGGAAATCAACAAACTCAAGGCCCTGACCCACAACAAGGTGGCATGGGACCTGCTAATGGAGTACCTGCAGGAGCAAATAACACAGACACACAAGGGTCTGGAGGTGGCAACATCGGAATCGGAACTCCACAAACTCCAGGGGAAAGCGGCTTTACTGCACCAAATAATCAATCTGAAGGACCAAATTAAATAAATGTCAACCTTATCTGAATTACAAAAAAAGTTACAACAAGAATCACAAGGAATAATGTTTCCTTTTAGTGCAGCTACATCTGCAGTAAACACAACACAACAAGTTTATGATTCTTCTACTGATGGTATTATGACTATGACTGGTAAAAAATATACAGGTCCTAATGCAGTAGTCCAATATGGTACAGAAGCACAAGGTTATCCAAGACAGTTAAAACAAATAGAAGCACCAATGCTTCCACAAGTATCTAATTTACCACCACAAGGTACAGGAATAGTGGAAAATGCACCGGGTACAACAGTACCTGACCCTATTACAGAAACACCGGTAGAGCAACCTGTGGTAAATCCATGCCCTTCAGGATATCGATTAGTTAATGGTGTATGCCAACTAATACCACAACGTAATGACGATGAGCCACCTATACAACCCCGAGGAGAAAATGTTTATAAAAATTCTTTAAAAGGTTTTCTTAGACATGAAGAATTAAAAAATGCAATAAACAATTCATCATATGAGACTATGGCAGGAATAGGTGAAACAGGACCTCAAAGATTAAGTGATATTGTTACAACAGAAAGCACCCAAACCATAGGTGGAAGTACAACAAATGATTTACAAGATAAAGGTGTTGTAATACCTGATGCAGAAGGTGGAACTGCAGGATATATTATGGGAACAGCAGGAACAACTCCGGGAACACAAATAACTAATTCAACAGCTGCATTTGATATTGATGTAACTAAAGAATTACAAACTGCTAAATTAGATGCTATTGCAATAGGTGTTATTTTTAATAAAATTCTTCCAGGTTTAGGTACTGTAGCAGGATTTCTTTTTAATAAAAATTATAAAAATAATTTACTAGGGCAATTAAACGGATTAGCTGATTTTGGTATTCTTAATAAACCAGAAGAAGGTTTTAAAATAACAAAATCTGCAGATGGTAAAAACAATATTATTTCCGGAGTATCTACAACAGCAGAATCAAAAAATAAAATAAGACAATTATACTCAGATGCATTACCAGAATTTAATTCTAAAACAAGAAAAGAATTATCAACAGAGTATTTAGGTAAAACAAAAGAATATCAAGAAGCTTTATTTAAAGGTGGTAATAGAAGTTTAATGGAAGGTGTTTCAGACAAAGAACAAAAAGACTATGCAGATAGAACTAGTCAAGGTGGATTTGGTGGATTTGAAGCTAGAAATGACAGAAGTGCTAAAGGCAATCAAGCTAGAGAAGATGCTAGAAAAAAAGCAGAAGTAGCAGCAGATAAATATTCTAAAGAAAAAGCCGATGCTAAAGCAAACCCGGATAATTCTTGGAAAGATAAATATAATTGGTCAGGACCAGATAATTCAGGTAAGATAATAGAAGAAAAAAAGAAAGAAAATAGAGGTAGTGGTTCTGGTAGTGGAAAATCTAGAGTTATTTGTACTGAACTACATAGCACAGGAGAATTATCAACAAAAGATTGGATAAGAGATACACAATTTACATTTAAACATTTAAGTAAAACACATGTTAAAGGATATCTAGCATGGGCTATACCGACAGTTAAACATATACAAAAATATAAAATGTATAGAAAACTATGGAAACATATAGCACAACATAGAGCAAATGATATTGCATGGAGATTAAATCAAGGAAAGTTTGATGTATTAGGTAGAGTGTATGCAAGTATAGGAGAATCATTATGTTGGGTAATAGGAAACTTTGTTAGTGATTATAATTTAAATAAATTAGGAGTAAATAAACAATGGCAGAACAAGTAATGGCAGAACAAAAAATGAACGATGAAAGGCAAGGCGTAATGGGCCCAGATGTTGTTGACAGAGCACCTGCATCTGAAAATGCTTCTGAACAAGGTGCTGTTATGGATTTAATTTCAAATGAAGTAGAAGCAAATTTACAAAATTTAAGTGGAGAAGAAATGCAATTAATTACACAATTAAATGTACCACAATTTAGAGACTTTATGTCTAAAGTATTTGGTCCAGAATTTGGAGTAGTAATGGAAACTAAAATTCCACAACCACAACCTCAACCAGAGTCACAACCACAACAAGTTTCACCGCAAGGAGAAAACCCACCACCTATGACAGGTGAGGGTATGATGCAGCCACCCGTTCAATAACGGCCCTGCAAATTAGGGGCGACCAGATTCCAACTGCACCCCGAAGGAGGATAAATGGAAAAAGACGAACAGAACTCTACTGTTGTAGAAGAACAAAATTCTCAAGCAACAGAGGAACTCGCAACTCCAAATCCGTATAAACATCCGAGTAGGAATATTATGGATAAGGAAGACGAAACAACAGCTACTGAAGAATCAAAGGAAAAAACTGACGAGAAGAAACCTGATGAATCTCCCCCTGTTGGAGTAGAAGATGCCGCCTTTAAGAAGCGATATGACGATTTAAAGAGGCATTATGATGAGACATTATCTAAGCATAAAGATGAGGTTTTTAAACTTAAAAAAGAAAAGGAAGTAATTTCTTCTCAACCTATTTTTAAATCTAAAGAAGATTTAGAAGAGTGGAGAAAAGATTATCCTGATATGTACGATTCTGTAATGCAATTAACTACAGAGGCTACTCTCAAAACTAAACTAGAAATGGAAGAACAATTGTTGGATGTAAAAAAACAACAAGCAAGACTTTCAAGAGATAGAGCCGAAGTAGAACTTGCAAAGAAACACCCAGACTTTAAAGATATTCGCGAAAGCGGAGACTTTCACGATTGGGCTTCTGTTCAGGATAGTACTGTACAATCTTGGCTATATGATAATAGCGACAATCCAACTTCTGCTGCTCGTGCAATTGATTTGTATAAGTATGATAGAGGGCTTTCTACTAAGAAGGTGAATCTTGATGTAAATAAAGAAGCGGCTAAAGCTGTTTCTAAAACTAAAACATCTGAAACACCAACTGATAAAAAGCAATGGACATGGTCAGCTATTAAAAAAATGAAACCAGAAGAGTATACTAAGTTTGAAACTGAAATTGACAAGGCTCATAGAGAAGGTCGCATCGTATAAACAGTTAACTCATATCAATTTTAATAATAACTAATAAATAATAGGAGAAACAAAGATGGCTTTTGATAGAGTATCAGGTAATAATAATCTCGCTAACGGAAACTTTAGCCCGATTATCTATTCCCAAAAAGTCCAAAAGTTCTTTCGTACCGCATCAGTAATAGAAGCAATTACTAATACTGATTATGCAGGTGAGATTGAAGCTTATGGAGACACAGTAAACATCATAAAAGAACCTACTATTTCTGTTAGTGCGTATTCAAGAGGAGCGGTTGTTGATGCACAAGACATCACCGATGACCAAATCCAATTGACTGTCGACCAAGCAAACGCATTCTCTTTTAAAGTTGATGACATTGAGGAAAGACATTCCCATGTTAACTTTGAAAGTGTTGCAACTTCTTCTGGTGCTTATGCACTTAAGAACGCTTATGACAAGAACGTAATAGCAGCAATGGTAGCAGGAGTCAGTTCATCTGGCCCTGACCACTTACTAGGAGCAGATTCTGGTAGTGGACAAGACCAAGATGTTGGTTTTGGCTCAAGTGAAATTGACCCAGTAGACACAATCTCTAAGTTTAACAGATTGTTAAACGTATCTGATGTACCTGAAGAGAACAGATGGTTCTTAGCAGGTCCAGAATTTGTGGAACAACTAGGCCAAGCTTCATCTAAGCTAATGAGTGATACTACAGGTAATGCTACACCATTAAGAAATGGTAAAGTACTTTCCGGTAAGATTATGAACATGGATATATATATGACAAACAATTTTGCAGCAAGTTCTACTTCGAACTTCTACAAAGTATTGGGTGGGCATATGTCATCTACAGCAACCGCTAATCACATCGCAAAGATTGAAGTTATCAGACATCCTGAAACTTTTTCTGATGTAGTTAGAGGTCTTCATGTATTTGGTAGAAAGGTTCTAAGACCAGAAGGTCTTGTTCTTTCTCACTTACTAATAGACTAATAGGAGGAAATGATTAAATGGCAACACAAGCAATAACAGGCCTAGCTTCTTCTGGTCTACCAGTAGGTAAGCCAGTAAAGTTAGTATCACAAATAGTAGATTTTTCATCTACTACACACACTTCAGCAGATGTTATTCAAGTAATTGAAGTACCTGCAAACACATTATGTTTGTATGCAGGTTTTGATATCTTAACAGCAGATGGTGCGGGTAATACAGGGACTTTATCTCTTGGTGATGGAGCAGACGTAGATGCGTTTGTAACAGCACAAACAGTAGCTGCAGTAGGCTTAGGGGTAACCCGAGCACAAGCAGGTGCAAGTTCAATGGGTACAACATCCATTGGATTTAGAGTATATGCTACTGCTGACACAATCGACCTAGTAGTCGCAACGGGAGTAATTGACGCTAAAATTCGTGTTTTTGCTGTCCTATGCGATATCGATGGCGAAGGTGATTCAGAAGCACAAAAGTCAACATTTGCATAATTTGTAAATGAATAGGGAGGGGGTTAATTCCCCTCTCTTATACAATGAAATTTATAATTGCCCTAATCATATTATTTGAAGGTAACACAAAACCAGATACATATAGGTTTGCATTTGATTCTTTTTTAAATCTAGAATCTTGTAATGCAGTATTGGAAAAAGAAAAAGAATTTTTTACATCTAGTGTAGAAGAACAATTTAAAAGATTAGGTATACAAAAATATTTATATAAATGTATGACACTAGATGAATTTAACAAACTAAGTAAACAAGAATTGGGAGCATAATGGCGACAACTAAAACATATTTACAATTAACTAACTTTGTCTTAAATGAATTGAATGAGGTGGAACTTACAAGTTCTAACTTTACTTCAAGTAGAGGCGTACAAACATCTACTAAAAACTTTATTAACAAAGCTATTAATGATTT